>ERZ780218.173-NODE-173-length-70163-cov-31.883622_pt1 | contig 70163 bp, 63 predicted proteins | sample MGYA00510975_ERZ780218 | MGnify/ENA primary metagenome ERZ780218 (study PRJEB29588, sample SAMEA2152063) | human gut metagenome | biome: human gut; feature: human-associated habitat; material: faeces | place: Denmark | collected 2008/2010 ... | reverse complement strand
TTTCATTTCCAAGTGAATCTTTAGTAATTAATGTTATCATTTCACCAGTTCTAGTTACCAATTTTATTGGATTTGTATATTTTCTTAATTTGCCTTCTTCTATAGGATTTTTTATATCATTTCCTTTTATCCATTTATAGTAAACTTGACCTATTCCACCGGTAATTGATGCATTTACAGTTGTTGTACTTCCATTTTGAGTTACTTTTCCATTTGCAATAGGCGCAGTATTATATACGTATATTGATGAATAAGTCTTGGTTCCCTTCTTAGACAAATTACCTGCAACGTCCTTTAAAAATCCTTCACCAAAATAGAACTTGACATTACCATTTCTGTTTCCAGCTGTTAGAGTAATATAATATTTCTTATCATTAATTTTTTTAACTTGTACTGAGCAACTACTTGCACCATTTCCACTAAGAATAAATTTGGTTTTATCAATTGTTACCTTCTCATTTGTAATAACTTGCATTGTAACATGGTTCTTTTGGGCATTTTGACTTGTTATATATCTATAGTTACCCTCTTTAATATGTGTATTGCTTATTATTTTAAACTCTTTAATATATGGTTTTATATTATCTATGTTATTTATTGTTATACCATTACTCCTTGAAATATTACCTCCGTTGTCTTTAACATAAATATAATATATTCCATTTTTAGTTATAGTTTGTTGCATATTCTTATTTTTAGAAACACTTTCATTTTTATTTATGTAATAAAATTGTACATTTTGATAATTTGGTTCTGTTGTAATAGCATATGATCTAACTCCCGATCCTGAATCGGAACATTTAAAACTTAAAGTTACTTTTTGAGCTGGAGCTGTTGTACTTAACTTTATATTTTCAATTTTAGGTGGAGTACTATCTATACTATTTACTGTTATAGCATTACTGCGAGTATAATTCCCTTTAGAATCCACTAAGTAAAGATAATACGTACCATTTTTAGTAATGTTTTCTGTAAAGTTTACACTTTTATATGTTGTACTATGATCTTGTGCAATATAATAAGCACTACCACCATATGTCGGACTTGTAGAAACTATGTAATATTTTATTCCATATGTTCCCATATTTCCACTTATTCTTAACGTTGCTCCAGAAGCACTTTGCTTTTCAATTCTAAATGCACTTATAGTAGGCTTTATAATTTTAACCGTTTGTGGTTTGTTATTGTTACTACTATTATTGCTATTACTATTACCACTACTGTTGTTAACATTACTTGTTGAATTATATAATGTTTTTTCGCCAGTATAGTAACGATATTTTTTTCCGTTCTTTATATAATATGTTAAAATACGGTAATTAATTTTTTTGTTATTTCCAAATACTGTATTTATACTGTATAAGTTAAATATAGATTTTGTATTTAGCCCCTCTTTAGAGTCTATAATAGTTACCCATTTTCCATTTTCTTTTCTTTGAACAATAAATTTAGCAATAGAAGTTGTATTAGAGTTGGTTACTTGTATAGACAATCCCACACCAAACATTGAACTGGCTAGTTTTGGCTCTCTATTTGTGTCACCGTCTATCAATATTAGTTAGATCACTCTTTGCTCCATTATTCTTATAATATCTTTCATAGTTCTCTTGTGATGATAACTTAACTCCAGTATTACTATTATCTGATATATTAGATCCACTTGAAGTATTTCCATTTCCTCCAGAACTAGAACCTAATCCTTTAATAGTAATTTGTTTTGTAATGGATTTGTTATTTTGATTCATTGCAAATATTGTATATTTACCATTTTTAGTTACACGAACAGTAGCATTCTTAATAACTGTTTTAGGATTATTTGGATTTGTTCCATATTCTACACCTGCAATTATCTTTCCATCTGGGTCTTTTATACTATAATATCTTAAGCCTCTTCGTGTATTACTTTCAATTGAATATTTCAATTGCTTTTTAGCATTATTTATTTCAGTCGTTATTTTCGGTGCTATACTATCTTCATAACATACCTCTGTACTAGAAGAAAATGCATTAGCTTCGACCTTTGTTCCTTCAGGTATATATACCTTCTTCAAATTACTACATCCTATAAAAGCCTCCGACTCTATAGTTTCTACCCCTTTTGGTATTGTTATTTCTTTTAAACTTTTACAGTTTGCAAAGGCTCTTCTTGATATTGTCTTTACCGTATTTGGAATACTAACACGAGATAAATCACTGCATCCATCAAATACATTGTTTTCTATTACTGTTATTCCTTTTGCTAATTCTACAGATGTTAATTTTTTACACCCCTGAAAAGCTCCATCTTCTATTATTACATTTGGTATATATAATGATCCTTCAACTCCACTATGACTAAATCCATAACTTCCTATTTTTGTTAGATTAGTTGCATCGCTAAAGTCCAGTTTAAATCCCTCATTTTGTCTATAATATTCGAAGCCGGTTTGTCCTATTTGTTTTACAGGCATATCTACATTTGCATAAGTGTAATATCTATTATTTAACCAATCGAACATTCTACTTTTTACTTCTACCTCCATACTGCTAGGTATCTTAACTATATCTTTATCTTCTTTGTCCTTGTATAATGCCACGTACATATCATTTATTTTTTCTACAACAGCATGGATATTCACTCTCTGTTCAATTGTATAATAATATTTAAATCCTGAATTATAACCGCATGTCTCCGACCCATTGGTAATATACGCACCATTTTTTACATACACTAACTTATCTCTTTCATCAGCATAGCTTATGCTTATTCCAAAAACAGAAATTATAATTTCCATTAAAAGAATTGAAACTATTAAGATAGAAATTCTTTTAATTGCATATTTCTCCCCTTTCATATTTATCATCCTTCCTTTCACATTTTTACTCCCAATTTAATTATACTTTTTACATTTCTATTGTCAATATCAGGTTTTGCACTTCATCTTCAAGCCTATTAATTTCATATACGGATTTACAAACTTATGGTTTTTTTACATTTTTATTACATTTTTAGAACAAAATTTATATTCTGTTTGGATTTTCTAATTTCACCTACGGAAATAAGTATTTTTAAAATTATTTATAATGTATAAATTACATTACAAAAAAAATGGGGTAGGATTTTTAAATCTCTACACCCATTTTTCACACTAACTATTTAGCTCAGAAAGCTTAACAGGAAGTGTATCGCCTTTTTCATAATGTTGCCATTTAACAACATTATATTCTTTTCCTTCATAATTAACCACGACATTGTAGTGACTCTCATCAGCCTTTGTGCAACTTAATACTTCAACTAACATTGAAGGAGCATCTAATTCTTCAGCCTCTACTTCTATAAACCGTCCATTTTCAATTTTTTCTTTGCGTTCAATAATGAAGTACTCTTCTTCTTTTTCAGAACAGAAAACTTCAACTTGATATGATTGTGTATCAGGATTATATTGAACACTTTGTACCCTTGCTTCAAGCAAATCCGAATTAGATTTCACTGTTTGAGATATACCTGATTTCATTGATGCTGTAGTCGGTGTTGTTGCGGATTCTGTAGTCGGTGCTGTTGCACATGCTGTAAGTGTTGTAAGTATTATGCTTGCAAATACAACAATAATGGTCTTTTTCATGATTGTTCCTCCTTAAATTGACTTGGAGGTTATGTACCCCCAAGGTATAAGATATTAGGCGTACAAATAAATTTTTATAATATATATTATACCATATATTTACATAAAATTCAATAGTTTTTCCTAATAAATAGCACTCTTTCAAATCTTAGCCTTAAAAAACAGTTTACAAATCTTGATAATTTTGTTATAATATTATTGTAACTATGTTATGTTTTTTGAAAGAGGGCAAATGCCTAACAAAAATAGAGTTACTTTTTATTTTACTTTTTAAAAGGAGTGTTTATATGAAACGGATTGGAATTTATGGTACAATACTTGATATTGCACAATCCTCAGCATCTATGGATGAATTGGTTAGAAAGTCTGGTTTAACATCAGCTCAAATAACATCATCCTTAAACAAGAAACAGTGGAAAAGAGTTTGTGCTTTATTGCAGAAAAACAAGGAATGTCAGGAAAATCGAGAAAAGCATAAGATTCTTTGCACTTTGAAACACACAACATTTTCAGAATCAGGACTGGAAATAAAAAAGCCTAATGATAATCATAGGCAAATTATTGTTGTTTCAAACAATAGGCAATATATAAATATGTCTGTTAAACTAAATGTTGGTGACGATATTTTCATATGTACAAACCATCAAACTTCTGTAAATTCTTGTGTAACTTTTGCACATTATACAGTGCATAAGCTGTCATCTGAAGAAAATGCCTATTTAATTTATGGTAAAAGTATTTATAAGAGATGTGAAATTTCTTGTTTACCTTACGAATACAAGCAGTTTGTTCAAGATTTTTTGAGGTACAGTGACTCTATAATGAATTAAGGCAAAGCCTAATAGCTCTTATCTTGAGCTATTAGGCTTCCCTTTTATTAATTACATATGTACTACCTGGAATAGTTTTTGCTAAATGTTTTACGCCAGCTCCCATTTCTCCTATTTCCAGAATATTATTAAATCTACCTTTTGTAACATTTACAACACCAATTGTAATTGAAACAATTGGAAATTGCTCAAGTATACCTCTTCTGTTTTCAACTTCAATATATCCTCTTAAAGCATCTTCCTCTAAATAATAATTAACTATATTTTTATCAAATTCTGCAATTATATTTTGACATATAATCTCGCAATCAGTTGTTGAAACAATTGCTACAAAGTCATCTCCACCAATATGTCCCACAAAGCTAGAGTCGCACTCCATACTATGAATATGTTTTGAAATAACTTTAGCTGTGAATTTAATTATCTCATCACCTTTAAAAAATCCATATAAATCGTTATATGACTTAAAGTTATCTAAGTCAAAATACATCATCGAAAAATCTTCATTATTTAATAATCTCTTTTTCATTTCAGCCTGTATCTGAACATTTCCTGGAAGTCCTGTAAGCGGACTTACTCTTCTATTTATATCTAATAAGTTTAAAAGATTTATAATTGTATAATAAAAATATTCCTCATCTATTGGTTTTTTGATATAATGTTCTATTCCATTTTTTAAAACCTCTACTCTATGTTTCCTATCTATATTTGATGAAACAACAATTATTGGAGTAATATTATTATCATCGTTTTCCTTTATCTTACTATATATACTAGATACTTCATTTGTTAGTGTGTCTTCATGAATAATAATTAATGCTGGAATGTTTCTTAGCGCAATATCAATTTGTTTTGTAGTTACTTGTTTAAAATGATACTCGTTATTTGTTTTAAATAGATTATCTAATACATTTTTTAATTCATTCGAGTTATCTATAACATATACATCTTGAACCATTTTTTCTCCTTATTTTTTATCTATTTTCTTTTTTATTTTTTCCTTCAATGCTTTTAGATCTATTTTTTGGTTTAATAATTGCGAAATGCTATCAGACTTGATTGTTGGAAATGCTTTTTTTAATCTAATAACATATCTATATAATCTAACTTTTAATATTGCTTGTTTTCTCTTTAAATCTTCTATTAATATTTCTGTACTTTTTACTTTTTCAATAGAGTCAGATCCTAAGTCTTTAAGTTCGCTTATCTTGACCTTAATTGTTTCTCCTAATTCCTTAATTGCTTCTACTGTAGAGTCAAGCGATTTCATCTTTATAATTGTAATAATTGCATCAACTCCAATTGCAGCTAACAAAATAATATTCAAATACAATAAAGTTTCATTATTCAATATAATAACATATTTCTCTGTTACTGGATGAATCCACATCATAAAAATTAGTCCCAAAATACCCCAAAAAGTAGAGTTCTTTAAGCATACTCTACCTTTTATATTTAGGAAATTTCCAGTATAGTCCCAATATTTAGTATTAAACTGTTTTTCTAAAAACCAGCCCACAATATATTCCCATATAGACATAATGAAAAACGACGCTATAAATAATAATATTGCATTATTTTTAAATGGTTCTAAACAAAGTATCATAATACATGCACCAAATCCATAAATTGGGCAAAAAGGTCCAAACAAAAATCCACTATTAATTATTTTTTTTTCAATGAAAGACTTATATATTGATTCTAATATCCAGCCAAAGAATGAATATATTATAAAATACAGTAAAAATCTTAAAATTTGCATAACATCCATGTTTTAATATCTTTTCTCCAATCTGTTTAATAAGTACATTTTCCTATAGTTTCTTTTTTAGCACCACCTACATTATATGCTGTAACTTTTACTATATTTTCTCCTTTTTCTAATTGGTGCTTAATTTCAAATTTTTTCTTATCTTCACCAGTGTTATTTTTAGTATACTCAGTTCCGTTTATATTATAAACAACTTTTGTAACTTCTTCATTATCTGTAACTCTAATTATTAACTCTCCATTACTTTTTTTCAATTCAATTTTAGGAGGAGTAACTGGTTTAACTAAAATTTCTTTGTTTGAAGTATTACCATTTGCATCATAAGCTTTAACTGCAAGTGTTGTTTCTTCCTTAACTTCAAGCTTAACTTCTAATTTTGTTTTATCCGTTCCATTATTATTTACTTTTACTGCTTCATTATTATTCAATTTATATTCAATATAAGATATCTCTTTATTATCTGTTGCAATTATTTGAACATTTTCTTTTTCTGATGTTGCTAATATTTCAATTTGTGGTTTTTGTCTATCAATATTTTCATTATATTTAAAGCCTTTCTCAGCTTTACTCTCATTTTGATTACTATCTATTAATCTAATATTAAGAGTTGTATCTCCATTTGGTAGTTCAATTTGCTCAGTTAATTCCTTTTCACCATTTCCACTTATTTTTGTTTCTTCTCCATTATCCCATGAATAATACAAACTATCAATTCCGATTGTATGTTTAGCATTTATAGTCACTGTCCCATTACTTTCTGCAACACTAATTTGTGGTTTTTTTACACTACTTGTCTTTTTATTATCTTTACGAATTAATGAATAGCCACCTATAACTATTAAAATAATTGAAAATATAATTATAATACCACAAAAAACTTGTACAATTTTTCTTGTTTCTGAGGTATCCTCTTTATCTCCTGTAAAAAGTATTTGATTCATTTTATTCCTCTCTCTCTTTTTTCTTTAATATGAATTATAGCATAACGTTTTTTTAATGTAAACTATTTTTTACAAACTAGTTAATAACAAATAAAAGCTAAATTTGAATAAATGCAAAAGCCCATAAACTTTAAATAACACATACAAAAGAAGACTAGAATGTATTATAACATTTCTAGTCTTCTTATTATTTATCATATTATTTCAAAACGTATTTTTTAATTCCAACGATGCCAACTCCTAAGATTGTAAGTACTGCAATAGTTGTTCCAATGTAGAATACTATTCCACCTGTTTTTACTGTTAACATTACCTTTGCATCATCTATATCATCTTCACCTGGTTTTTGGTTATTAGGAGTAGAGTCGATATCTTTTGTTCCATATTCATTATAATCTTTACTAATTTCTGCTACATTTACTTTTAATCCCATGTTATCTTCTCTGTTTATCCATGTTAGAATTATAGATACCTCTGCACTTTCTCCTGGATTTAATAATGTATCCTTTAATTGATCTGTTGTTACTTTTCCTTCTACTTCTTGCCATAATGGGTTTTCTGCTTGGTCAAATCTTAATCCTTCTGGTATATAATCTGAAATTTCTTTTGCATATCCTGCAATTTCACCTTCATTTGTTATTCTTATTTTGTATTCAAATTTTACCACAATGTTTTTCAAGCTGCTCTTCTTTAAGTCTACTTTTACTATTTCTTCCGGATCATCTTCTGCTGTATGTCCTGTTTCAGTTACTGTTTCTTTACCGTTTTCTATTACAGTTGCTTTTGTTACCCATTTTCTTAAAGCTAAATCAAAATATTGTACTTTTACTTTTTCAATGTCTTGATCATCTTCCCCTTCATTCCATTCATCTGGAACTGAGTCTTTATCGTCAATTTCTTTTCCATTTTCATCGCTATCATCTGATATTTGTGCATGATTGATTATTATTTTATCTTCTGTATTTGGCATTGTTACTTTAAATGCTATTTTTACATCTTTGTATGCTGGACTTTCCATTTCATCTGGATAAAATGCTCCAATTAAGTTTTGTCCATTTTGATCTGTTTCTTTAGATAAATATTTTGTTACTACATATTTTGCTTTATTTACATCTTCTGTTTCATTTCCTGCTTCATCTAACATTATCCATCCATACTTTTTATTTGTTTCATTGTCTGGTAAGAATTCTAATCCTTCTGGAATATCATCTTTTATCTTGCTTGCGTAACCTGCAAGTGAACCTTCATTATAAACTCTTAAAGTATATTCTACAATATTCTGGTTTCCAACAGTTAGTGGCTCTTTTGTATGTTCATATACATATTTTCCTTCTTCATCAATCTTGAATTTTGGCTCTCTATCTGTTATTTCCCAACTCTTTTCTTCTTCTGTACCAGCTCCTGTTGTTATTCCTGTAATGAATTTTCTAAGTGCTAAGTCAAATTGACCATTTTTTATTATCAATTTTAATGAGTCATCAGAATATTCTGCATCTGCACCGTCTATTTTTTGATTTGCTATAATATATTTATATTCTTTGCTTATTTTGGTTTCAAATGTTACCTTAATTGGGCTCTCTGTTTTTATATAACCTTCTGGAACCGATGTTTCGACTATCTCAAACGAATACTTTGCTTCTTTATCTATCATTATTGTTGGTAATGATATTTTTCCGTCTTTATCTGTAACCAAACCTTGTGTATTAATTTCATCTCCATTTATATCATGTAACTTTGTTTCTGTACCATTTTCTTTAACTGTTATATTAAATGTTACATTTTGTATTGGAGTATTTTCGTCTCTTTGATCAACTTTTAATATTTCAAAATTGTATTTACCTTCAATTAATATATTAGGTATTGTTATTACAATCTTTCCATCTTCATCATTGATTTTTGCATAGACAGTTGCTGTACTTCCATTCTCTAATTCAACATTTATTGAATCAGAGCCATTTTCAAACTTTACAGCTGTTGCTTTATATCCTGTTGGCTTATTTTCGTTATCTACACCTTTTTCTACACTAAATTTTAAAGGTTCTTTTAATTTAATGTATTCTCCTGGCACCTCGACTTCTGTAATTGTATATTCATCTGGAGTTGCCACTGTATCTTTTGTAATGCTTTTTTCATTAACAACTGTCACTGTTCCATCATCATTAGTTTCACCAGATATAACCTGTTCACTTTGACCTTCTTTAACACCAAATTTTACTCCTTTTATCGCATCACCATTAGCATCTTTCTTAACTATATCTATGCTATATGAACCATCTAATCGTATATTTGGTATTGTTACTACTACATTACCTGTATCTGATTTCAATTCAGCAACAACTTTTACTGTAGCTTTTATTCCTTCTACTCCAACTTCTCTTTCAACTTTAGATTGAGCTTCTTCTTTTTCATCAAAAGCAACACCCGTAACTATATACTTAGTTTTGTCTGCATTCAAACCTTTTGTTACATATACATCTAATGGTTCATCTAATTTAACATAACCACTTGGTGCATTTACTTCTGTGATTGTAAATTTATCTTTTGTACTTATATCTGTAATAACTACTTTTTCACTATTTAATATTCCATTTGTTGAAGTCTTATTAGAGTCTCCACTTAATTTTGATGCACCAGTTAGATTGAATTCAGCATCTGCAAGTGGTGTTTTACCATCTGATTCTGTTTTTAATATTTTCAAATAATAATATCCATTAACCTGTTTATTTGGTATTGTAATCACTACTGTTCCATCTACTATACTTGCTTTTATCTCTACTGTAATTCCATCTTTAACTAATTCTACTGTTTTACTTGCTTGTGTTTGTGGTGTGCCATCTTCAGTAAATGATATACCTGATGCAACATATTTTGTATTATCTTCACTTTTTTCTGTTGTTACATATATATCTAAAGAATCCCTTAGTGATATATAACCTTCTGGTGTACTAACCTCTGTAATTGTATATTTATCTTTTCCTACAGACTTAATTTTAATATTTTCTGTAGTATATTCTGTTTTTGTTTCATTTGCATTTATAGTTAGTGCTGTTCCATCTTCTTTGTTAATTTCAAATGATGCTCCAGCTAATTGCTGCCCAGCTTCATCTTCTTTCTTAAGTTTTAGATTATAATTTCCTGACATTAGTGGATCTTGTACAATAACAAAGAATGCTCCTTGTCTTCTTTCATATGTAACCCTTATAGAGTTATACAACTTCAAGTTATCTTTTTTATTTAATACTTTATCATTTTTATCCATAATTAAGAAGTTAGTTCCAATCGGATTATTACCAGTCCCTGTATATATATTATCATTGTATGCTTTTATCAGGTCAGCAGTAATATTATCATCACTACTAACTCCTCCTGGATAACCATAACATGGTTCTCCTTTATCATTTAAATATACCATCACAAATATTTTGTTATCACCTAAAAGATTAACAAATCCATCTCCAGCTTTTGTTTCTGTTATATAATAGATATAAGGTGTATTTAACTCTGTAATTTCATCAATACATTTTCTTCCGCCAAATGTACCATTTTGAATAACATCTGTCTTTTCTTTCCTAACTTTTTCTGCTTTAAATTCTGCATCTTTTATTGTTGTATACCAACCACCTTTTTTAGATGCATCAGTTTTCTTTATATAAAATTTATGAGTACCTATTATAACATTTTCGAAATCATCATCATCTTCTAATCCTTCATAAAGGTTTTCTTCTGAATCTGTAATGTCATGTTTAGTAGCTTGGTATTCATAATAACCTGTTGTAATTTCTTTTCCTGACATATCTGGTTTTGCAGCTAATTCTTCACTTGCATTTGCTTGTTCTGAATCTCTGTCTACTGTATTCTTTGTTCCTTTACTTGCTTGTATATATTCTGATTGTACATTGCTTCCATTATCATCTGAAGTAATTTTATTATAACCATAATCTGAAATTTCAGCTACATTTGTTAATACAGTATTATTTATATCCGCTGTTACTTCACATTGGATATTTACATCTACCCAAAACTTTTCATTATCATTTAATATACCTTTATAAAGTTTATAAAATCCATTTTCTACTGCCTTTACTGTTTTTTGACTATTATTTTCTATAGTTCTGCCATCAGCATCGGCAATTTGCCAGCCTTGATTTTTGTTATAATCATTATCAAGATATTGTAAACCTTTTGGTAAATAATCAGTTATTTTATTTACAATACCCTCTTTATCTCCCTCGTTATATACTCTAATAGTATAAGTTATTATATCACCTTTTTTTACAGTAATTGGAGCCTTTGTATGATAGTATGCTGCTGTACCTTTTGTGTCATGTAAGTTAACTGACTGCCACGTAAAATCTGGTTCTCTGCTGTCTGTTAATGTATTTCCATTAATTTCGGTAATAAACTTTCTAAGTGCCAAATCGAATTCTCCAACTTTTACTTCTTCAAAGTCTTGATCATCTTCTAGATCATTGTCAATATCAATTCTTGGTTTATATATCATAGAAGTTCCTTCTACCCCATCATATGAATTTAAATTTGCATTGTTTTGAATAGAGTCTCTATCAATATTTTTCTTACTTGCCTCTATGTAACTTCCATTTTTATTATATCCATATTTACTTATTTCAGAAACATTCCTCAAATTTGTTCCAGTCTTTGCATTATTACTTACCTTACATTCAATATAAGTATCTAATTTATTTTCTGGTAAAAAGCTCTCTCCATTAGCATATGCTTTTAATTCTTGTTTTGTTTTATAAGTCATTATAACTTTATTGGCATTTTCATCATAATTGGTTGTTATTTTATTAAGATTACTACAATTATATTTTCCGTAATTTGTGCTTGTTGTTTGACTTTTCAAGTACTCCAATCCTTTTGGTAAATAATCTGTTATTTGTTCTACAAATCCGTCTACACTACCTTCGTTATATACTGTTATTTTGTATCTTACTATATCACCAGGCAAAACAGTAATTGGTTGTTTATTTAGTGCATATGCTGCTGTTGTAGTTCCTTCACGTTCAATCATATAATTAGGTTGAACATAATATTCTCTTGTTCCATATGTAATATTTTCAGCTTTATCATCATCTTTATTATTATCATTATCAGCTTTAACTTCAGAATCATAAACTCTTAAATATTTGCCTTTAGAAGTATCATATCTATAAATTTGAGCAATTTGTTTAGTTAATGCCATATCAAATCCAGAATAATCTGCATTATGACTAACATATAACGATGCTGAATTTCTATAATGATTTAAGTCTTTATCTATTTCTATAATAGGTTGTCTATTGCTACCATCTTTTGTATAAACATATTTATGTAATTTAGATATTCCTCTTTTTGAAGTTGCAGTTATATTATATTTAAATCTAACTTGGTCTACATCTGCTATTGGTGAATCAAGTTTTACTTTAATATAATATTCACTAACTTTGCCAAGAAGAGCTTTTATAGAAGTATTACTTGGAAATTCTGTTGTAGGTGTTATCATATATTTTCTTGTTTTTATTTTTTGTTGTCCGATATCAATAGTTAGGGTATCTGTTACTTCTTCAATATTATTAACATCACCTTTAACACTTGCACTTATTGGACCTATAATATAAGTATTTTCTTCATCTGGTTCAGCTTCTATTTTTTGTCCCTTATTTAGTGTTATATTTACGTCGTTTGCACTTAAATTCGTAGGCATTGTTGTAGACAATGTTTTACCATTTTTTATATCACGTGCAGATCTATATAATGCTAAATATAAATTTTGCGCCATTTTTACTTTATCTGAAGAAATTTCATTGCCATTAAATTTAATATTTTTAATAAAGTTCACATTCTCACCATGCTTAGCATCTGAAGATGAGTTAGTAAAATTCCAAATAACAAATTGTTGTATTACTGAAATATAGCCATCTCCTAAGCTTGAAATTGAGTCATATTTAACTCCTGTTTTATCTTTTATAATTTCAACTAAATGATTTAACATTATATCTCTTTCATACTCTTTTTGAAAACCAGCATAGTTACTTTCAATTTTACCATTTACATCAGCATATGTATACATATTATTTAGTAACCATTCTACTGCCTTTTTATTATCATTGTTACCAAATATTTTTTTAATCTGGTCACTACTTATTTTGTTAAAATCTTCTTTTGTATTATATATTCCATAGTTGCCTTTGGAATCACTTGCATCAGGTCCATTTCCGGGATCATAGTTAACATGCAATCCTTCTCTAAGACAATATCTTGCATATGTGGTATCAGCCGCTGCTTTAGATTTATTTTTATTTATACCATATCCATACACATATTCCCCGTTATATTCATATATGCTATTAGTTCCAATAATGTTTTTTCTATCGCAAACATACCATGTACCTGAACCTTCTTCAGCAGGTACTTCATCATAAGTGCCTATCATATCATAAGCATAGGTTAGCACTGTGCTACTACTTGCAAAAAGCATTATAGATAGTATGGTTATTGCAGTTATTTTTTCAAACACCTTTCTCATATAAATTTACCTCCATCGCTTTGTTTTTATTTATTTTCATTTTACTGAGGTTTATTTTTAAAGTCAATATACATTGTTTTGTTATATACCCTTATTCGTGCTTTTTCTATTTACGGAAGGTTTTTTTAAGAGTTTTTTTATTTCATATTTTACAATTTCATTACAATTTTGACATATTTGTAATAAAAGATATGTCGAACCTAAAAAAAGGAAAGACTTTACCAATTTATCAAGTCTTTCCTTTTTATTTTCTATTTTTTATATTTAAAATATTTCTATTTTAAAACAAACTTCTTTATAGCAATTACTCCTCCTGCTAAGATAGTAAGTACTACTGCTACTACTCCTGCATATGTTGCAGCTTGCCCGGTTTTTACTGTAAGCATTACAGGTGCATCATCTATGTCATCTTCACCTGGCTTTTGGTTATTTGGTGTAGAGTCAATATCTGGTGTTCCATATTCATTGTAATCTTTGCTAATCTCTGCTGTATTTACTTTTAATCCCATGTTGTTTTCGTTGTTAATCCATGTAAGCGTAATTGTTACATCTTTAGTATCACCTGGTTTCAATAGTGTATCTTTTAGCTTATCTGTTACAACTTTTCCATCTACTTCTTTCCAATCTGGGTTATCTTCTTTTACAAATTTTAGTCCTTCTGGAATGTAATCTGAAATTTCTTTTGCATAACCTTCAATTTGTCCTTCATTTTTTACTCTAATGCTATATTCAAATTTTACAGTTACATTTTTTATATCAGATTTCTTTAAATCAACTTTTACAATTTCTTCTGGATTATCTTCTGCTGTATGTCCTGTTTCCGTAACAGTTTGTGTTCCATTCTCTATTACAATTGCTTTTGTTACCCATTTTCTTAAAGCTAAGTCAAAATATAGCAATTTAACTTTTTCAATATCTTGATCATCTTCTCCTTCATTCCATACATCTGGAATTGAATCTCTATCGTCTACTTTATTTCCATCTTTATCACTATCATCGGAAATTTGAGCTTTATTTATAATTATTTTTTCTGATTTTTCAGATGAATTTACTTTAAATGAAACTTTTACTTCTTTATAATCTGGTTCTTTTATTTCTCCTGATTTATACTTTTCAATATCAAATGCTTTTAATAAATTTTCACCTGCTGTTTTTTCTTGCTCTTTAGATAAATAGTTGCTTACTATAGATTTTGCATTTTCAACTTCTGTTGTTTCTTTTCCGTATTTATCTAGCATTACCCATTTATATTTTTGGTTTACTTCATTTGATGGTAAAAATTCCAATCCTTCTGGTATGTTATCTTTAATTTGTTTTGCATATCCATCCATTGTTCCTTCATTATAAACTCTTAAAGTATATGTTACTATATTGTTGTTTGCAACTATAACTGGCTCTTTTGTATGTTCATATACATATTTTCCTTGATCATCAATTTTGAATGTTGGTACTCTATCTGTAACGTTTATTTGTTTTTCATTTTCTGTTCCAACTCCAGTTTTCACTTCAGTAATAAATTTTCTTAAAGCCAAATCAAATTCTTTTTTCTCTTTTTCATTTGGTATTGTAATTACAACTTGTGATGGGGTTACATCATTTTTTACAATTACTTTTATTTTTTCATATAAATTTGTTTCAGTTTCTTTTACAATGCTTCCATCTGTATTGTTAATTATAAATCCATATTTATTAATTAATGCATCTTCTTCTTCATTTTTGTTGTAATTTCCTAATATTAATTTTCCATCTTCATTCATGTATGTTCTTAATGTAACGTATTTTCCATTCATAACATTTACATATTCTGGAGCACTTTCAACTTCGAGTACTGTATATGTATATGTTTCGTTAAATTTCACATTGTTCTCTAGTACTTCATATGTACCTTTTACTTCTTGATTGTCAAGTAATACTTCTGTTTTTTCATTTTTTGTTTTTTGTACTGTAAAGTCTGCTCCAATTAATGGATTTCCACTTTCATCTACTTTATTTAATACAAATTTAAATTCTTTTGCATCAGGTACTACTAATACGTTTTCAAAATCATCATCATCTTGCATTCCTTTATAGTAATTGTTATTGTCTGCTTTTTGTGGTTCTACTATATTTTTATAGTATTCATCTATGTTTTTAACTTTTTCACTTTTATTAAATACATTATTTTCTTCTGAATCTATATCGACATTTTCTTTGTTTGCTTCTACATAGTCACCATTTTTATTGTTATATCCATAATTTGTTATTTCTGCAACATTTACTAACAATTTACTATCTTGCATATTTGCTTTTACTTTGCATTCTATTTCTACATATGCACTAAATTCTGGAGCTTCACTTTTCTTTTCTTGTTTTACATATTCTAATAATCCATTTTCTCCATTTGCTGGTTTTATTGTTGTATCTTTTAGTTTGTCTGTTTTTACAGTTGTTGTTCCATCATTGTTACTTGTTGCAACCCAATTATTTTCTTTGTTAATTTTACTATCTGTAACAAATTCTAATCCTGCTGGTAAATAATCTGTTATTTCTTTTGCAAATCCATTTATATTTCCTTCATTATAAACTCTTAATGTGTAAATAATGTTATCCCCTGGTTTTACATTAACTGGTGTTTTTGTATGGTAATATCCAGCTGTTTTATTTGCTTTATATTCTTCTACTGATTTTTCGTTTATTGTAGGAACTCTGCTTTCACCAATTTCAACTTTAGTTCCATTTCTCTTTACTTCTGTAATGTATTTTCTAAGTGCTAAATCAAAATTTACCGGTTTATTTGGTATTGTAATTTTTACAACTCCACTGCTTAGCTTAGCTGTAATATTTACTTTAGTTCCATCTTCTAATGATACTTCTTTGGTTGTTACATTTGAATCTTTCTCAAAAGATACATTTGATACAACATATTTATTATCTTTTTGAGCTGTTGTTATATAAACTTTAACTTCTTCATTCATTTTAATATAATTGTTATTTCCAATATCAACTTCTTTTATTGTATATTGACTTGTTTGTTCACCTGTAATCTCTTTATTTCTAAATATTGTAACAAGTCCTTTATCACTTGTTGGTCCGTAAGTTTTTGCTTCTTTTCCTTCTTCTGAAACTTTAAAACTTACACCTGATATTTTCTTTTCTGTGTTTGATGAATCTATTTTTTCTAATAATAAACTATATTTTCCTTCTACTTGTTTATTTGGAATTGTTACTATCACTGTATTTTGTGATATTTTTGCAGTAACCGTTACCTTACTTCCATCTTCTAATGTTACCTCTTTTGAAGTTTCATTTTTATCTTTTTCAAACGATACCTTTGATGCAACATATTTATCGTTTGCTCTAGCTGTTGTTACATATATTTTTATATCATCTTTTAATTTTATGTAATTACCATCTGTAACTGTTACTTCACTTATTGTAAATTCTTCTGTTCCTTCTTTTTTAATTTCTCTATTTTTAAATATATTTATAATTCCATCTGATTTTGATGGTCCATAACTTGTATCTTTTTCAGAAACTCCTGATACTTTAAATATAGCACCAGATATTTTAGTATTTGTATCTGTAGCATCTACTTTTTCTATTTGTAGTCCGTAGTTTCCTTCTAAGTTTTCTTTGAATATTAACTCTGCTGAAGTTTGCTTTGTATATTTCTCTTTTCTAATAGTTGCTAAAGGTTGGTCACTATTTTTTACAGGATTTAATAAACTTGCAAAAGTTCTGTAACCTTTTAAATTAACATTGACTTTTATGTTGTATTGTGTTCCTTTTTCAAAACCTTTATTATATGTAATTTTTAAATAAAATGCATCATTCTTTTCTGAAACATTAATTGATTTACCATTTTTATCTACAGTTTCTATTTTATCCACCTTATTAGAATTAACTGTAGCACTAAATGTTTTAGTAAATAGTGAATGGTTATTTCTTAATACATATGGACCTGCTATAACTGTTTTTTTATCAGATTGAACAGTTGCTGATGCTTTAGAATCCTTTGTTAGTACAACATCAAATCCTTCATTTCCATTTGGTGAAGAATATTTATTTTTTTGAGCTTCCTTAGCAAGTTCTCTTAAAGAAATGTATAGTGCTGTATAATATTTTTTATCTGCTTTTGCATTTGGTAATGAATTATAACTTCCATCTGAATTTTGCATAGTACTATTGTAAGATGAACTTGAGTTTTTTACAAAACTCCACATTACATACTGTTGCACAGCATATAAAGTATCTTTATCACTAACTAATGCATCTACTGCTTTATTAATCCATGCATCATCAATATTATTTACATTAATTTTTTGACTTAATATATATTTTCCGTTTGAAGCTTTATAAGTACTGTATTTCTTTATTACGCTTTTTAAATTATTTTTCATGGCTGTTTTTGTTTCTGTATCTGTTACATCTGTTAAGTACATATTATCTAAAACCCATGCTAATGCACTCTGGTTTGATGTTATGTTAGAAATATTAGCAGTATATAAACTTTTTTTATCGTCATTTAGCTGTGTACCAACATATAAATGTGCACCACCTTTAATACAATATATATTGCTATATCCCTTAATATTAGCTGTAAATACTTTTGTGTTTCCTATTCCACGATTTGTATCTGACATACTTGATACTACTACTTGAGCAGATTTTACAACAGTTGGTATTATCGTGGCAAAAACCATTAATACAATAATTAAACCACTAATTATTTTCATACCTTTATTTTTCATATAAACACTCCTCTATTTTTTTACTTTATTTTTGGGCAAATTTAAATATCATACTTAGATAATATGATACTAGCCCTTAATTTATTATTTTTTCTTTCGTTAGATTTAAAACTCATATTACAATTATATTACATTTTTATTACAAAATCAACAGTTTTGTTAATATTTCTTAAAAAACTTGCATGCCCATAGTATTTTTTTGTTTTTTATTTGTAAATTTTTGTAATCTTATTCTATAATTTACCATTTTTATTTTAAAAAATGCTAATAATAAAATAAACGATAACATTTTTTTGAATGAAAAATAGAGGCTTTCGAAGAAAAAATAACCTCAAGACATTACAATAATATTATTTGACCAAAAACTGGTCTAAATCAAATCTTTAGACCAGTTTTTACTTTTTAATTATAATCTATGGAATTTATAACACATTTTGTCAAAATGCTTAGAATAAATACAATTATAGAAAGTATAAACACAACTTTTATCCATTTTTTTACCTTTTTAGGTTCAGGTTGCTTTTTATATTTCATATTAGTTATTAAAATGCTCAAGCCAGTTATAATAAATACCACTGCTGATACTCTTTGAACTATAGGACAGGCAACATTACATATTCTTATTGGTATAGGTATAGATATTGGTATACGTGCAGGAACTACACCCGCGATGTCTATAGTATTAATATCTCTAGAAGATAAAGCCAGAGCTTTATTTTTCATTATCATTGCTATTCCTAAAGAAGATAATCCAACTTTTAGCCATCTAATTGGAATGCTATTTGCTAATTTTTTTTTGCTTACTTGCTTTATTTTTGGATACTCATTTTTAACTTCATTTACAACACTTCTTATTTCCATAAGAATCATCTCTCTTTCTCATATTTATTTGCAATTTGTTTTAATATATTATAATCTTTATTGTAAAATTTTTGCATAAACATATTTGAATTTTGTTTGTATAATTTTTCCGCCATTTTATCTGATACTTTAATAAGAATCTTCTCAGTCTCACATACAACTGGTGATAATTCATTAATATCATTAGTTAAAATATAATTTCTACAAGCACATGTATGTTTACACCTTTTCCTAATAGCACAATTTTTACAAGTTTCATTTTCTTGCTTAGATTTTTTTATTAAATTAGTTCTTGCAATTATATCAATTCCATCCTTACAATTTCCTATAATAAAATTTTTATTATTTACAAATTGCATACAAGGATAAAAATTTCCATCTGTTCCTATATTTATAGTTTTCATTCCAAATTTACAATCTTCGTTACAATTGTATTTATCTTTTATATATGTTCTTATTTTATCATCTATTAATGGAATTTCTACATCACATTCCTGTAAAATTTTATCAGCATAGATTTCCGCAATTTTATTATATTGTTTCTCTATTTCATCTAAATCTTCATCTTTCCAATCTTGTGAATAATCAAATAATAAATTTATGTATTTAAATCCCATTTCTATTAGATACTCAACATTTTGACTTAAGCTAGATAAATTATTTCTTGTTATTACTGACATAGCAACAACTTCATCAAAAGAATTTAAGAGCATTCTAGCATTTTTTTGGGCTACATCAAAAGTTCCCTTGCCGTCAATTGTTTTTCTATTTAAATCTTGTGTTTCTTTCATTCCATCAATACTATAAGCAATATTAACAAATTTATTTTCTTTCATATATTGTATAAAATCATTATCTAACAATGTTCCATTTGTCGTTATACCATAGTAAAAATCAGTTTTACTCTCTTTAGAATTTATATAATCAATAGTATTTTTTATCATATTCTTTTGCAATAAAGGTTCTCCACCATAAAAAATAATTATTGAATATTTCTGTTTTCTGCTTATTTCATAATCAATCAAATCTTTTATATCTTTAAATAAAATGTCTTTATTTCTTTTATTTTCATAACAATATGTACAATTAAGATTACATTTTTCAGTTAAGTGAATTATATATTCCATGCCTCTTTCCCTCTTAATGTATATTATACAGTATTTTTATATAATTTTCAAATTTTCTAAAATATTACATTATCCAAATTTAAAATGTGTTAATGTAGTTTTGGAAATTTGTTAAAAAACGAATAAAATCACAAAGAAGTTGAAAGGCTTGGTATATAAAGCTTTCGAAAGTAATAAAAAATCCACAGAAATATTAATAATCTGTGGAAATTGGTTTAAAACTGGAGCGATTGTCGTGGTTATCTACAACTTTGTTCTCTCCTAACAATTGATACAAATATCAATCAAATTATATATAGATTAGCAAACAATTTAATAAAAATCAAGTAATTTTGCAAAAAGCATCTACGAATTTTTGTTCTTTTTGTATTGATTTATTGTAAATTGTATGTTATACTAGCTAGCATAGGAAATGAACATAGTAGTAGATATGTGTTGCCACTGCACTCGATAACTTTTGTTATCAGAAAGTGAGGTGGTGTTTATGAGTTTTATACTTTTTTTAATATATGCCTTAATAGTATCAGCAACAATAAACGTAACCTTATTAACGATTTTATACATAAAATATGTAAATTCAATTATAGATAAGGAATAAAAATAACAACACATTCCACTATGCCAATATTGCGAATGTGTTGTTATACTTTTATGTAGTGGTAACCGCATTTACTGCGGTTATTCATTTCCTATATTTATTATACACAGGTAATTATGAAAAGTCAATAATTTCAATGTGTTTTTATATTTTATTTCACATCAATTGTAACACTACAAGTTCAAAGGAAATACAGGATATTACAAATATCAGGTATCATTAATGGATGGAAAAACAAAAAAGCCAATAGATATTATTGAATGTAGATACAAAACATATTTATTAGATTACTTTAATAATTTTTCATTAAGTGAACGTAAGAAAGTAAAATATGTAGTAACAGATTTATGGAAAGACTACAAAGATTTAGCAAAAACATATTTTCCAAATGCAAAAGTAGTAGCAGATATATTTTATTTTATTAGATATTTAACGGAGTCTGTAGATAGTGTTAGAAAGCAAGTACAAGACAAACTATCACGAACAGAAAGAAAATATTTTAAGCATTCAAGAAAACTGTTATTATCAAGATATGAAAACTTAAAAGATGATAAGCAAAAAGAAGAATTAAATTACATACTAATTAATTATTCAGAAGATTTAAGGATAGCATACAGAGAAAAAGAAGAAATGTTAAATATTATATAAATGACAGATAAAGAAAAATCAATAGAATATTTAAACGCTTGGATAAAGAGAAATTTAGAATCAGATATACCAGCATTAAAAAGTTGTGCAAAAACATACTTTAGTTGGATAACAGAGATAAGAATACTTTTCAGGTATTATACCCCAACTATTGACATTGAACCAAAAAATCCACAGAAATATTAATAATCTGTGGAAATTGGTTTAAAAACTGGAGGCGACACCCGGATTCGAACCGGGGATCAGAGTTTTGCAGACTCGTGCCTTACCACTTGGCTATATCGCCGTTTAACTATATTTAATTATATGCAATTAATTTTAAATTGATGACATTTTTATAAAAAATTAATTGGAGCGGGAAACGGGGCTCAAACCCGCGACCTCTGCCTTGGCAAAGCGGGGTTGCCGTTATTACTTATGCTCCGATAATATCAAATAGTGCTATATAATACACTATATTCTAGCTGATATTATTTTATGCATTAAAAAATATTCTATAAAATAAGAATATTTAAAAATAAAACTTTTTTAGAAAGTTTTTAGAAAATCGTTGAAAATTAATTACAACAGAATTTCAATCTACCTACTAATATACAATAAAAATTGCAAAAAGTCAATAGAAAGGAACAATAAAATCATGAAAATTGTTAAAATATTAGTGGTGGAATCCAGCAAGCAGCCTTATGTTGCAGAGATTAACGATAACATTGGGGAATTATACGGATTTGTGTATTTCCCATTTGAAGAATTAGAAATCGAAAAAGATATTATATTAGTACATACTTTTCAGCCAGATAGCTTTCAAAAAGCTAATAGGATAATTAAAGACAAAATAATATATGGAAGTTTTGTTATTGTGGGAAAGAAAAATAATCAATTTATTTCTCTTACTGATGACCAAATTAAAAATTATATGAATGTATTTGATTTACAAAATGCTACAAAAATGCAAATATAGATATTATTTGATTAAATTAAGCCTGTAAATATCGCAGGAACGTTTTTAAGATTTTACCTATATATATTTATACTTTAAATAATTAAAACGTTTTAAGACAAAAATGAAGTTCTAGTAAAAAGCTAGAACTTTAACATTGCAATTTTATTTATTATTTCTTTTCAGATAATATTTCTTTTATCCCAAACTTTAACTTTTTTATAATTATATCTTCAATATCGGACAATGCAATATCTGATTTTTCTAAATTTGCTGAAATGATTTTATTTTCTTCACTATTAAAATTCATTTCTTTATCTTCGAGAGCTTTTATAATTATATTAATCTTTTTGATTAGCTGATTACAATGTCCTAATAAATTATTAGTATTTTCCATATTATAATTGCTCCTTTATGAATTATTGGCTTTTTCATTTATTTTGTTTTTTAATTCACATTCCATTAAAGCTTCAATATTAGTTATAGCAGACTCTATTCGTGTAATATTCAATTTTGTTTCATTTGATTTTTGATAACTTATATCTAAAGCTTTACAACAGTCTATTAGAGCTTGTATTTCATCTATTATTTTATGTAATTTTAGACAAGGCTCAGCTACTTCAGATTTATCACTATTTTTATTTGTTAAGTCATTTTCAATTAGTTTTTCAATATTAGTTACAGAATTTTCTATTCGTGTAATATCTAACTCTATTTCATTTATTTTTTCTTGACTCAAATGTAGTGCATGAAAGCAGTCTATAATTGTTCCTATTCTATCTATCAATTCATATAGCTTTAAAGCTGGTATTACTTTCTCATCTTTAATTTCCATTGTTTTTCAACTCCTTTTTTGACTAATGCCTTTATTTATTCCTTGTATTTCAATTTCGGCAGTTTCATATTTATTTTTGTTATTTAAATTAGTTTTATATGTATTTATAAATCCTACTGCTAAATCTCCAATTTCTGCTGACCAGTTATCTTTATTATTAGAAACATACAATAATATTAGTTCATTTGTTGTATGTTCTAATATGCAATGATATACAATAATATTTTCTTTATTTTCTATATTTTTGACTATTTCAAAGTATTCTTTATTATCATTTAATATATGTAGTATTCCGTTGTTTACTTTCTCCAAAATCTTCTGAAAAATAAATAATTTCATTTTCTTTAAATTTTATAGGAATTTCTTTGTATATGCTGTATATTTCTTCTAGTAATTTCAAACGATTAAAGGCTTCTGCTTTTTGCAATTCTTTAAAGTTCATAATATAATTAACTCCTTGTCTTAACCTATTATTTTGTGTGATTAAATAGTAAAAAGTCCATAATAAACTTGCGTTTTGGACTTTTTATCTTTTGAATAATATATTTATCTATGTGGTTCAATGCAATTTGATTTTCCGCAATATGGGCATATATTTGAGCTTGTTAATCTAGGATAAGGTCCTTTTCCTTGAGAAGCACAAACCCTGCACCATATATTACCGCAGCTTGTACATTTGTACATAGTTCCAGTAGCATGACACGTTTGACAAGTAGCCATATCTATTCCTCCTTTCGTGGTATAAAATTTATTAAAATTAAATTTGTGATTAAAAATACATAAGTATCATCTAATAAATAACTGAATTCATCATCTTGTGAATACCATTTTTCAGCCTTAATCATTTCTCTATATGTAATTACAGATTCTTCTAAATTTTTTCCAGTTATTGTTGATAAAAATGGAAGATATAATCTTTTTGCTAATTCATTAGATACTTCATCAATATTGTCAACTTTATTAATTGAAGCTGAAACAATCATTTCATTTTTATTGCACGCTAATACAATATTTATATCGTTTTTTGTTGCAGTATATATTAAAAGTTCAAATTGTTCATGCTTATCAGTTATATAAAAATCTTCTTTATTTACGCAATATGAATTAATGTCTGTACTTTCTAACTGTTCATTTTCTAAGTCTTTTCCGAAAAATTCATAAAATCGTATCAAATTATTATTATAAATTTCACAAAATTTATCTATATCTAACATTGTAAAATACAAATTTTCACAGTTTTTCATTTTATCTAGTCTCCTTTATAGTCTTGTTTAATCTACCAATATAACCTATATATTATTTTATCTCTATAATTGCTCCAATGGTTGCAAATTGTCCCTTTATTTTTTCATCTTCTAAATTAGAGTGTTATTCTGATAATAAATCATCAAAAATTTCTGTGCCATCATCAATTTTATTTTCTAAAGAATTATAAAAATCTGCTAGTTTTTCTTCCCAGTCATCTGGATAATTATTAAATTGCAATCTAAAATTATTTTGCTTTTTATTTTCATTATCATCCATATTAAGTGATAATTTGCTATAAAAATCTAATGCAAATTCTAACGAATAATTAAAATTACTTAATCTTCTATCTTCATATTTTTTTATTTTATTTTCCCAATTGCTTATTTTTTCTTTAATTGTAGTGTTGTATTTCTCAATTTCCAAGTTGATTTCAGGTATTTTTTTGATTTTTTCTTCTTTAATTTTCTTCTTTGATGGTTTAGATGTTAATACAATTAACATCATAATAGCAAATGTAAATACTCCACCTATAACTGCTCCTATAATACTTCTTGTTGAAATACCTACACCTACTGAAACTGCAATGGAAAAAAACAGATATATTTTTATAAGTAAGCTAGCATTAAATTTTAATATATTATTTAATAATCTTATTTTTTCTGCAATACTGCTTGGATAATTTTTTAATTTTTCTTCTGAAATAATTTCATAATTATCTTGGTTTAATAAGTCTAAAAATTTTTCTGTTGGATATGATGAATATAAATCATATAATTTATTAACATATTCAACAGGATCTTTTATTCCTGCATCTTCCATTAAAGGAAAGATTTTATTATTACAAATATTATTAAAATTTTCTATTTTCTTTTCTAGTCGTTTTCGTTCTTTTTGGAGTTCTTCTACTTCTTGTTTGGACTTTTTCATTTCTTCAAATATTTCTTTGTACTGTGGTTCTAAAGTTCCATTCTCTTCTTTTATTTCAAATTCGCGAAAATTTTTATTAAAATTTTCTTGGATTTTTTCTATTTCTTCTTGAGAATAATTTAAAGATTGGTCTCTGTTAAAAGATGAATAATCATTTTTACTAGCACTATTATTCAATTCCATTTCTTTTAATTTATTTTGTTCTTTGATTAATTTATTCTGTTCTTTAAGAAGTTCATTTTGTTTTTGTTGTTGCTCCCACTTTGCATTAGCACGAACTGCTTCATTTGGGTCATGATAAATACTTCCGTCTTTTCCGTATATATTTCCCATATATTCTTACCCCCTTATAAATTTGTTTTCTATTCTTGAAGTATTTTATCATTTTTTACTCAAAAAGTAAATAGTACTTCGAAAAGTATAATATGAATTAGTGTAATAAGAATTACATTTTTTATATAATAATTCTAATACTATGTATTGGAGGTGTTAGCGGAAAATGGACGAAAACAAAGATATTTTAAAAATTATTGGTAATAATATTCAGACTACTAGAAAGCAAAGAAAGTTTACTCAAAGTCAATTAGCAGAAAAGTTAAATGTTTCTGACAAATTTATTTCATTGGCTGAAAGTCGGAAGAACACGGACTTAGTCTTACCAATATTATAAAAATATGTGAAATACTAGAAATAGAACCTAATGCCTTATTTAAAGATGTATTTACTTATGATGAAATAGATAAAAATATAATTAATAAATTATCTATACTAACGGAAGAAGATAAGCAATTTTTAAATACTTCAATAGATTATATTTTAAGAAAGAGTAACAAATAAATAGTAATATTTGCTACTCTTTTAGTTTTAATATACTCTAACTAGACCACCATTTACACATGTTATTTGAACACTACCAAATTCGGAATCTATATCACGACTTAAATTACAAACATAAACATCTATGCAACCATTTTTTAAATCGTTCTTTTCATATTCCCACTCATCTTGATATTCTGAAATATATAACATTGTAAGTAAATCCCCGTCTATTGTATGATTTAATATGCAATGATATACAAATATGTTTCTTTCTTCTTCTATTTTTCTAACTTTTTCAACATATTCATTTTTATTTTCTAACCAGTATAAAATACCTGAAAAAGCACCACCTAGATTTTCAGAATAATAAATTGTTCCATCTTCTTTAAATTCTTTCAATACATTTTCATGTAATAAATATTCTTTTTCTAGTATTTCTAATCTTTCAATAGCTTGTTGCATTTGTAAATTTCTAAAATTGCTTTGTTTCATTGCTTTGTATCCTTTCATTTCAAATTACAAGACATTGCTTCTATTATCATTTTTGTCGCAAGTGAAAAACCTAATTTAAAAATTGTTTTATCAGTTTCGCCATTCATTTTATTTTTTAATTCTTCTAGTTTTGTAAATTTTGCTTTAAGTTCAGTATCTTCAATAGTTTCATATAATTCGTTATATTCTCTAATTAGTTTTTTATATTCTGGATTTGTCTCTATTTCAGCAAAAATCCCACTACTATATAAATCTTCAATTATATGTTCTTTTGGAAAATCCAATTTTTGCACCACCTTTCAATTTTTAAAATAAAAAATAGGCAGGGATTATCATTATCTCTACCTATCACTCTCAATGTCTAACTGTTTATATATACAAAATCCATATATAAAAGCTTGTTCAATTGCATTGCTTGAATATTGATCCTGTATATCGTTCCATTTTTTAAATAATATAGATTGTTTTTCATTAAATGTTTTATTGATTACATCTTCTAGTTCAACAATTTCTTCTAGTTTTTCTTTGTTCATACTACTTTCAGATGAAAATATATTAACAAAATTATCATAAAACAACTTCAAAAATGGTACATTTCTACTTTTAATTTTTGTATGAAAATCTTTATTAAAATTCTCAATAAAAACTTCAATATCTAATTCTTTTGTTTGCATAGTTTATCACCTCCTATTAAATAGATATATTGAAGAAGTACTTAAACGGGGAAAAACATTGATATTTATTTTTGGGGCGATATCAATAATAAAATGGCAGACAAAATGCTATAATTGTTGAATTTAAGCACTTCTTACAAATAGTACCTACTAACTTCATTCTAGAATAAAATATATTTTCCTTCAAAATTTGTAAAAATAATATATGTGCAAGTGTTGATATATCAGCATTTTCCTTAATTTACGTTTAAAGCGTTTTTAAAATTTTATATATAAGTATATACCCCTAGATATGTATTTTGTCTAATTTTGTCGTTATTTTTTGAATTAGAGTTATTTAAAAGTCATTTACCATATTAGCTTTTGATTTTTACGGATAAAACAATAAAATTGACATTGGTAAAATATTAGTGTAGGTGGTGTTACATTATAAAGCAGGATTGCTGAATTTATCGCAGGATACCGACGTTCTGATAGTACACCCCAAAATGAATATTACAAACAGATTTAAACATATCTTCCTTAAAGGCAGTTACTTTTATAGTATCTGCCTATTTTTATGCCATTTTGAAATTTTTTGAAAAATTAACAATAAGCACTTGACAAATAAATATAAGTGTAGTACACTTATAAAAGTAAATAGTACAAATGTAGAAAGGAGCTGTAGATATTATATGAGAATTTGTGAGATAGCTCAAGTTACAAGAGGGTATAATTGCCCTAAAGATAATTTAACAACTGACTCAAATAAAGGTACGGAAATATATCCATTGAATTTTAGTGATGTTGGTAGTGATGAAATACATGTCCCTGAAAAGAAATATTTCATACACTCAAAAACTGCTAAAAAGTACATAATTTCTGTATATGATGTAATTTTGCCTGCTACATATACGGCAAACATATTAGCAAAAGCTGTATGTATTCCTGTTAAAAAGAAATATGACAACAATGAAGATTATGGTGGTAGATTACTTGTTTATTCTCAAAATATAGTTCTAATAAGTCTATACAATCCAGAAGGAGATGATGATTCTATGTACTATAAGCCAAATGAGCTAGCAACATTACTAAATACAGGAAAAATGCAACAAAAATTAAAAAATGATGTTTATACAAAAACTAAAGGAATTTTAATTGATAATTTACGTCAATTAGAAATACCTTATCCTACACCAGAATTAAAACAAAAACTTAAAGAATTTGAGGAAAAAACTAACAAGCTCGAAAAGTGTAAAAAAGAGCTAGAAGAAAAAATGCAAGAGCTAAATAATTTAATATGATATTTTATCCTAAAAAATGCAGGTAGTTGCTGGTAACAACTGTCCTGCATATAGGATTTAATATATTGACTATGAGTTCAATATAATAATTCCACCTAAAATTATTATAACTCTGAACTTATAGTCTTGTCAAGATTAGTTTAAAACTGAACTAATTTTGCAGGGCTTTTTTGACGTTCCTAGAAACTGATAAAAGCTCTAAATAGATTATGAGAAAGGAGGGATAATTATTGAAAAGTAAGAAATTAGACTTCGAAAAACCTCAACCACATAATAAATGCAAACTATATAGATATGGCGATAGATATGATTTAGAGACTAAAATTTCAAAAAAGAATAATAGAATTGGTATTTTTCGAAAACTAAACCGAAATGAAGTGCTTAATACTGCAACAGGTGAAATAATAAGATGTAAACATATTAAAAAGAAACAAGAAAAATTATTATTTAAAACATTTAAGCACTTGCAACGTATAATTCTAGCAAATCATTCTGGAAAACTTGGAGAATTATTAATAATACTTGAGTATGAAAATGTTCCTAAAAATGTTTATGTAGATTTGAAAAGTTTTCTAGCGAAACTTGAAAGAAGAGTCAAACAAAAATTAGAGTACATTTTAGTTTTGCAATATAACTGTATGGAACTTCCACAATATGAAATGTGGACTTCGATAAATGTAGATGAAATCTCAATAGATACTCTGCAAGATATAGTTAAAGAGTGCTGGACTTTAGGTAAAATAACTATAATTCAATTAAATCCGAACAATATAGAACAATTTTCAAGTTATTACATACCGAAAAGAAACAATGCAACTAAATTAAACTGCTTTCCAACATATGCAAAAGTTTTTCGAACTAGCAAAGGCATAAAAAGAGTAATTCCTGAAGAAATGTACTATGCAGAAGCAGAAAAGATAGTAGCTGAATATGATAAAGTTTTTTCCAGTACAAAAGCATTAATAGTTAATGACGAAGGTAAAGAAAAAATAATAGGTAAAGTCAGCTATGAAACGTATAAGCAAAATAAAAAACAAACTGAAATCAATGATACATCATAAAGAATACAAAAAGAAAAAATAATTAAATTAAAATAAAGAAAGGAAAATTAAATTATGGAAGAAAATATAAAAAAAGATTTAGAAAACCTTAAAGATATAAGGTCACATATTAAGGACACAAATATTATAATCAATAACTCAAATTTAGAGTTAACAGCAACAAATCACGAGTATATGAAAGAAGTTTCAAATTACTTGTATGGAGTTATTGAATCTCTAGACTTAATAATTACTCAGAAAAAATCAGAATTAGCAGATTTAGAGGAATTACTAACTGGCGAAGATGAAGATACTGAAGTAGAAGAATAAAAGCAAGTTAATGTACCGTATAATATAAACAATTTAATTATAGGTACAATAGCCTAAATAAGCTAATGTAACTATAATAGAAGAACACAAAATTTTACTGAATAGAATTGTCATAATGAACTGGTGAGATTTAAAACTCACCAGTGATAACAAAAAATCATTAAAATTTAATATTCTTCGACAATAGTACAAATGTAATCACTCCCCATTTAGGGGATTGATTACATAAGCCGTGTTTTGCTCCGCCCTTGGCGGGGCTACGCAACACGGCAGATATAAAAAATAATAAAGGGAAATTTATAATGAATAATAATGAAAAAGAAATAGTTTATAATCCAAGCATAGCAAAAATAGGTAAAAATTTATATAGAACAACTATACCAGAAACGGAAGAAATTTTTACTGGAAATCTAGATGATACGTTAGATTTATTAGATAAAAACTATACGCCGAATAATATTAATATGTTTGAATTATTGAAGAAAAATTGCGAAAAAGTAAATTTTAAGAGATTTTTAAATTCATTTCGAGAAGGTAATAGTGGAATTTCTACATCTTGGGATGGAACAGGAAATGTTTTATATTATTCAAATAATAAAATTTTTCTATGTTCACGTGAAGATGTAGAAAAATATAATAGTCAAATATACAATTGCTTCGGAAGATATAGTTTACTTAAAGGATTTGTTAAGCCAAGTACAATTAAATGGGAAAAAAGAGCTAATAGCGTAAAAGATAATGAACTATTTTTAAATAAAATGTTAGAAATTTTAAAATAAAAGGAGATTTAGAATTATGAAAAAAGTAAAAAACAAAAAAGCAGGATTAAATGAAAATCAATGGGGAGGAATACCATTATCAACAGAATTATTCCAAAAATATGGTAACATCAATAGCATTAAAAATGCAGTTGCTATTAACTTAAATGGAAATATTGGAAATGCAAAACATGAATTACAAGAAATGATAAAAAGAGCTCAAAAAGAAAAAGATAGTACAATAAAACATATTAAAAATTTCTTCGGACCTGCTTTAATAGATATAAGTTATAATTTACTGTATAACCTTATTCCAAATGAATATTTTGATGAACAAAATGAATATTTGTATGTAAGGTTTGAAAATTATACAAATTATTTATTGAATTTAAGAAATGATTTCGAGAAAAAATTGATAGATTTAAGTATTTTAGTGTCAATAGAAAATATTAAAAACAAAGAAATTTGTATAATGAATTGCTATACAGAAGTTAAATCTACAATTAGGAAACTATTATATGCAATAGCATGTAGTGAAAATGACCTTGAAAGTATGAAAAATACAGTTGAATATGAAGATGTACCAGAATACTTAAGTTTAATATCATATGCTGAATCTGATATGGACCTTAAGAAAATTTATAATTTTTATAGAGATATTTATAATAATATATGTGAAATTGGAGATTATCTTTTCGTATATTTAGATAAATATGAAGAAATTTGTAATTTAGAACAAAATGAATTTAAAAAAGTTTTATTAGCACAAGAAAAAATACGAAATGAATTAAAACAAAATTCAAATAAGTAGAAAAATATAGGATTGCATTAATTATTTTTAGTACAAGCCTAGAAATTTTATATAAAAGTATTAAAATGTAGCAATTGATTTGGAGTATTAAAACGTTTCAAAAATTTAGAATAAAAGGAGCAACTACAAATGGAAAATAAAATTGAAATGTTTTCAAACTACCCAGATGTTGTATCATTAGAAGATATGCGAGTTATGTTAGGCTCAAGAAACAAAAAATTAGGTAGAACAACGGCTTATAAGCTATTGCAGGAGAAGAAAATATTTTCTAAAAAAGTGGCTAGAGAATACAAAATTCCTAAACAGAGCATTATAGATTATTTGCTAAACACTACTAAATAGCGAGATTTAAAGGAAAAGATAAAAAATTGTAGAATTAGTTATATAGTAGGTAGATAGAATAATTTAGCTCTGTTGTATGAAAGGAGTTGAAAATGAACGAGCTAAAAGCTACATTGCAAACAAAAAATGGCATGTATTATTGTGTCATTAGTTACAAAGAAAATGGAAAATGGAAATTAAAATGGAAAACTACTAAAATTCTTGCAAAGCAAGGTAATAAGAAAAAAGCAAAAGAAACCTTTCCAAAAATAATTGCCGATTTTCAAAATCAATTAGCAGAAAAAGAAAATAAACAAATAATTGAAAACAATTCTTATGAACAAAGAATTGAAGAATATAAAAATAAGCCTTTTCTTACATTTATAATGGAAAGTATTGAAGAATTTAAAGTGCGTATTGAAGAATCAACGCTTTTAAATTGGTTAGATATTACTAGTCGTAGATTAAATAATTACTTTAAACCATATAGCAGTTTAGGCAAAATCTATAACGAAGATGTAAAAAGACAAAAATATTATAAAAATGAATTAAGAATTTGTGAAGTTACTCAATTTGATATTGAAGATTTTTACAAATGGTTATATGATTGCGGTTTAAAAGGGTCAAGCGTGGCTAAATACCACGTCTTGCTAAACCTTGTCTTTAAAAGGGCAATACGACTAAAGGTTTTTACATTAGAAACTAACCCATTGAAAGATATACCTAAACCAACAATAGCTCCATATACTGCTGATTACTTTACAGCACAAGAATTAAATACTTTATTTGAAATAGTAAAAGGAGAAAAAATTGAAATACCAGTTATTTTAGCAGCTTATTATGGATTAAGGAGGTCAGAAGTGATACGGGGTTCGCTGGTCATCAATAGATTTCATAAATAAGTATATAATTATAAATCATACTGTAACAAAAGTTATAGGCAGAGGAGAAAATCAAGAAATTCACTTCAAAAATTTTACCAAAAATAATGATATTAGAACACTACCATTAATACCAGACGTTGAAAAAGCATTACTAAAGCATAAGAAACAAATAGAAGAAAATAAAAAGATCTATGGAAATTCTTATTTTACAAAGGCAGAAGATTATGTATGTGTAGATGAATTTGGAGCATTATTAAGACCAGACTATATTACTCATGCCTTTGGTGATTTATTGAAAAAACATTCTGACAAACTCAAGAAGATAAAATACCATCGGTCTCCGCCACAGTTGTGCCAGTATTTTAGCACAAAACAATTGTTCAATTTCTCTTATTCAGAATTACTTGCGGACATAAATCAATAAAAAGTAGTGCGATTTATCAACATTTAAATATGTCTTCTCAAAAAATAAGTGCACAGGTTATTTCTGAACAATTAAAAATAGCATCGAATGAATAAAATAAAATAAAAAAGAATTTGCCTAATTGCAGTTAAGCAAATTCTTACAAAAAATATTGATTTTTATAAATTTTTTAGTATTCTTTTTAGAAAATTTTTTAGAAATAGCATAAATCTTTGAAAATTTTTGGAGCAGGTAACGGGAATCGAACCCGTGCATTAGCCTTGGCAAGGCTATATTCTACCGTTAAATTATACCTGCAAATTATTAAATTTTCAAAGATTACCTCCGCCTTGGCAAGGCAGCGCTCTATCAACTGAGCTATTCCCGCAAATTGCTTATTACAAGCAATTATTATAATAACAAATTAAACTATAAAAGTCAAGCAATTACGTCTAAAAAATCTAAAAAGTAATCCTTTTTATTTTTTCTTTCTATTTCATCCTCATTTATAATATTTACAATCTCAATCACTTCATCTTTTAATTTTATTTTCATTTTACCAAGTACTGTATTTTTAGGAACTGGTGCTGTCATAAATGTAGTGCAGTATACCTCGATGTTTATATTGTCTGTATCTTCTAATTTCATTGGTATTGTATCTTGTTTTAACTTGTTAAATGCCAAATTTAAATGAGAACTACTCCTTGCCTTTTCAATAACTATTCTATTTTCATTAACTCTTTTCCATTCTTTAAATTTATTATTAATTATTTCCGTTATATTTACTGGTTTATAGTTTTTGTATGTGTATTCTATTAGTTTTATACTATCTGTCGTTCTAAATTTTTTTGTATCTGCTCCTAATACTACAGTAATAATTTCAAATCCATCTCTATTTGTGCAGGTTACTAAGCATCTTCCGGCATTATTTGTGAATCCTGTTTTTACACCTTTTACTCCATGCAAAACTCCTAATAACTCATTTGTATTATTTAAAGACTTAGTGTATCCATTAATTGAAACTGTATAATTTTGAGTACCAACAATTTTAGCAAATATTTCATTCTTCATTGCATAATCTGTAATAATTGCAAGTTCATACGCTGTTGTATAATGGTCTGGATCGTCAAGACCATGTGGTGTTACAAAATGTGTATTCTGTAACTTTAATTCTTTTGCTTTTGCATTCATTTTTTCAGCAAAGCCTTGTACACTTCCCCCCACATACTCTGCAAGTGCAACAGCTGCATCATTTCCAGAGCGCATCATTAATCCATATAGCAAATTCTTAACTGTAATTTTGTCATCTTTTTTTAGCCCTAGTCTTGAACCTCCAATACCTCCTGCTTTCGCTGATATTGTAACTTCATCTTCTAAATTTGCATTTTCTATTACTATTATTGCTGTCATTATTTTGGTAGTAGATGCCATTGCTACTCTTTTATTTTCTTTTTTCCCGTAAATTATTTTTTTCGATTTTCTATCCATTACAATTGCACTTTTAGAATTTAGTGTTGGTTCCTTTTCATCTACAGTTGCCACTGTTTCTAGTGCTTCTCCTAAATCTTCTATTTGCTCTTCTTCATCATCTGCATAAACCATACAAATAGCATTTTGAAATATTACTATTAAAATTAATATAGATATTATTTTCTTTTTCATAACTAAAAATCACCTTTACTATTTATATTCGTAAAAGTGATTTTAATTCCATTCTTTATTGTTTATCTTGTTTTAAATCTATAGTTAAACTATATAGTTTTATGGCTTTTTTCTTTTCCTTTGTTGCATTTTCTTCTTTGCCAGAATACTCTGGTAAAATCCTAATAGCATTTAATATTAGGCTCTCATCTTCTTTTCCATCATCAAAATATTTATTAAATGTAATCTGCTTTTCGACTGTTTCATTTGGAAGTATTATTAAATTTGCATTTGTCATATTACATTGAATTGAACTATCAGATGTTCTAAGAATTATTTCGTTTTTCTCGGTATTATCTGCAAGAATAATATAATTATTCGTTTTATTTTTAAATTCTATTGTGTATGTTTCACTATTATATTTTATATCTTTTTTTATTATTCTCATTTCCATATATTTATCTTGTGAATTCAGATTTATTTCTTTGTATCCACAATATCCATTTAATGCAAGCTTAAGTTCTCCATTTTCTTTCGTAATTACAAATTTATCTTCTACAGAATTATAACCATTAGTAGAACCAGAGGCCAAAATATCATCCATAATTGTTATGCTATATACATATATTCCATTAGTATTTGAATAATTTTGAACATTGTATATCTTTTTGCTTTTGAAAACAGTGTCTACATATACCTTAAATTTGCTTAAACTACTTATATACCTTTTTTTAAAGTCACTGCTTAGTAAATTATAACCGTTTTCATATTCTTTGTTATTACAATATTCCATAAAACTTTTTATTAGATTATTTATTGGTTCTTTATATTCAGTTGGAACTTCTTTAGTTGTGTCTACAACAGGGCTTGATATATTGTTACTATTAGAAATTTTTTCTTCTTTTTGTGGCTTTTTAAATGATCGATTAACAGAAAATATAATACATAATATAATTGCAATAAGTATCAATATCTTATAGTATTTTTTGAAAAATTCTCTTAATTTTAGCATAATCTTTGACCCAAAATTCATATTACATTTCTCCTTGTATTATTGTTGAAATTATCTCTTTCGTGGTATTAAATCTATAGATAAACTATATAATTTTATAGCATTATCATTTTCTTGCTTTGCTGTTTCTTCATGTCCCGTAAATTCTGGTAATATTCTAATTGAATTAAATACTAAATTTGTGGCATCTACTTTGTCGTCAAAATACTCATCAAATGTTACTTCCCTTGTAGTAGTTTCATTTGGTAATATTACGAAATTGGAATCAGCCATGTATTTTGCTGCTCTTTGATCATTTGGTAATTTTAGCATTATTTCATCATTAGTTGTTGAATCTACAAGTACAATATAGTAATTTGTTTTATTTTTTATTTCTAATGTATAAGTTGAATTATCGTATTCAACGTCTTTTCTTACTATTTTTATTTGCATATACTCATCTTCAACTTCAATATTTAAATCTTGTGATCCACAATATCCATTTAAAGATATTTTTAAGATTCCATCTTCTTCTTTAATTACATATTTTTCTTCTGTGTATACATACTCATCTGTTGTACCGTTTGCAAGAATGTCGTCTAAGAGTCTAACCCTATATACATAAGTATTGTTTATGTTTGAAAAGTTTTGAATATTGTATATCTTTTTGGTTGAAAAAGTATTATCTACGTATGCTTTAAATGTATCAATATTATTGCAATATCTTGCTTTATAACTATTACTTAGCAAGTTATATGCGTTTTCGTATTCTTTGTTATTACAGTAATTTACATAGTTATGTATAAGATTGCTAATTGGCTCTTTATATTTTTCTGGTACCTTCTCTGTCTCATCCATAACCGGACTATGTGGCTCATATGTTGTTTGTGGTTTAACTATCTTTGTACGATGTTTTAAATAATAGTTTATTGCAAATATTACAATCCAAATTATAAGAATAACAATAATTTTCTTTTTATGTTTTCTGAAAGATCTTCTTATTTTTAATCTAATATCTAACCAATGGTTCATACACTTTTCTCCTAAATTACTTGGAATGATAATACAAAATCATTAAAGTCATTTTCTTGTATTACTATTCTTTGGTCTTTTTCTTCTCCAACCTTTTTAGTTGGATCTATTATTTTTATTATTAGCACATATATTGTCCCTTGTCTTTCAATATCATTATAAGAAAACCCAACAGAAAGTGGATATGTTTTTTTAGCATAATCTCTAAATTCTTCTACTGATTTGAAGTAGGTTTGCCTAAATTCTGGATATAACAAATTATATGCTTCTGTATATTTTTCATCTTTTATGTATTTAATGAATTTGGCAAAGTAATATTCCATTCTATCACGTTCTGTCATCTTTTTTAGTTTTTCTAGTTCTTGTTCTTCTTCAGACTTATTTTGCTTATTTTCACTTGTTACATTAGTTTTATCGCTTATAGCATCTTTTGGCTCTGATTTTAAACTTATTACTTTAGTAAGCAGAGCCAAATTAACTACAACTAACACTAAGACAATTATTATTAAAACAATATCCTTTATATTTAATTTTAATTTCATTATTTACCTCTTATTCTATTGGTTGAATACGAATCTGTAAAGCATTTGTTTCAGATTCGCTTAAATTCAACCTATATTTCAATATTATATTATTTTGATATTTTATTTCAAAATCACATGTAATATAATTTTCATCTTTTTTATAAGTTTCTATTAAAAATCTTACTGTTTTATAACTATTATTACTATCTGATGCAACTTTTTTACACTGTTTAATAAAAGTAACAAATTCATTTTTTGTTGTTATATGATATCTAGCAATAATTGATTCTTTATATTTATCAAAAAATGTCTCTAATTCCGCGTCTGTAAGGTCTTTAGTCCTGTTATATATCTTTGGAATGTGGTAAACAAAGTCATATAAATTTTCATATAAAGTCTTACAATTTTCATCACTATTATATAACTTTTCAAACTCATAATGGTTTGCTGGATATATTTTGTTATTATACTCTATACTTCCAGTATAAGTTTCTTCACTTGCATTCTGCATAGAAGCTGTACCAATATTCATCTTTGCTACACAGTTTAACAAAATAACTAATATAATTAAATTAATAATTATTAATGCAGTTAATATAATTTTTAGATTTAGCTTCATTTTTTATATCTCCTTTTTAATAGCTATGAGTATAATAAAAATTTGTATAGTATTTCCTATAACATTCTTGTTTTCTTTCTTCAGTATATTCGAAATTTGCACCATTTTCAAATATGTCCCACTCTACAGCTCTTCTATATTTTAATCCCGGTGCTTCTATTCCATTTGCATTATATATACTAAGGAACATCCACTTTGCTTTATCTTTATCTCCATCTTTATATTCTTTTATTACATCTACAAAGTCATTCCATGCTCCGTTGTACGTAGCTGAAGTAAATGCTAATATTTGTGTTTCTGTCCAGTCTGTTACTCCAAGCTCTTGTAGTTTAGATTTTACTGCATTATATTTATTTTCAGTAACCTTAGCCTTTACTTCTAGTATTGCCTGTTTTGGGACTAAAGTGTTAAGTTCCATTGGATATAAATCTTCATGTCCTGTATCTATAAATTCCTGTTTACACCAATTTGTTACTCCAGAGCCACCAGCTGTATAACACATTGTATCACCCTTATGAAATGAATCCTCTATTACTTTCCAATAATCTCCTTCTGAATATGAATCCATTCCGCCTTCCATTGTTAATATCATTACGCCTAGATCTTCTAAACTTCCAGCTGTACCACTATTATTTTTCTTTCTAGCTTGTAGCTTAAAGTAATCTTCCACATTATTAATAATAGCATTGTTATTGTCATATAAAATAATTTTTATATTGCTATCATCAACTGTTTTTCCTATACATTCTCCTTTTTTTAGCTCTTGGCCTTCTTGTATAGTTGCTTTATCAATAGAGAAACCTTCTATTTCCATTGACCAACCATTAACACCATTGCCTGTGTTAAATTCTATTCTAATATAATCTCCGTTTGTAGCAAAGTAGTCTTTTTCTTTATTTTCTTGAGTATTATTAGTTTTGTTTTCGTTCTTTTCATTCTTTTCATTCTTAGAATCTTCATCTCTATTACCAATTTTGGTTATTTTACCTGTTTCAGGCATTACAACATTTTTTCCACTTTCAAAACCAACAACCTCTTGATTGGTAGTTATTCCCGATGGCGCTTTTTCTGGAATAATATAAGAACAATTACCCATTAATTTTTCTACAAAATCTTCTACAGTTCCTTTATAATTATTATTAACATTTCCAACATCAGATATGATGACATTTTCATCAGAATCTATGCCAAGCAAAGTCACATAATGATATCCTCCACTAGCCGTATTTGTTACTGCAAGCACAGGTTTACCTGCTAATAGAGCCTTTTTTATATTACTCTTTGCTTCTTCTATTCCTTTATTACCATCTATACTATAATGTTCTACTTTGCATCCTAAACTATTCATTGCATTTTTTAAATCCGTACCATTGGTGATTCCTTTACAGCTCTTTATCATGATCTGAGCTACATCCCATGGACCCTTATCTATTCCATATCCAGATAATACTACCGCTGCCGTTGTAGGTCCACAACCTGAACCAGCCATAGAATTGGGATCTGCCGTACTATTTGAACCTATATTATTAGGATCGCTGTTACCCCAGTAATAGTATCCTGCATATGAACCTGAAAATTGCTTATAATTTTTGTATGTTATTCCATTAACAGTTGTAGTGCTATTATATCCGTCTCCAGATGTCGTAAAGTTAATTTTTGAGTTCGAATTGTCTGCCTTCTTTTCTTCTTTCGCCTCTTTTTTACGTTGTTCTTCTAAACTTGCAGCTGATCTAATATAAGTACCATATTCGTTTTTATTTTTTTCATATTTTGTATCTGGCCACTCATCTTTATATACATTATAGCCTTGTATAATCCATTTAAATACATCTGTTTCGACAGATTCAAAATCTGCTCTTGTAAAGTACCCAAGCTCAATTAAAAACTCCTTTAAATCTCTGTAAATATACTCTGAATCTTCTGTGTGCATTGCCTCCAACATTGAAAATGCCTGTAGAGATGATTTCTTTTCAAAACTGATTTTTCTAAGTCTAACATCAAAACCGTTTTCTTTTAATTTCTGATTTAATTGTTTAGCTTTGTTATCTATTTCATCAGAAGATATATTTCCCTTATAAAGCCCTTCTTGATCTGTAACTTCAATTAACAAAGGGTTTGTAGGGTCATAATCATCTTTCAGTAAATCTAATGCTTTTTCAATCTTCTTAGCTGTGGATACTGAACCATCATAAATAAAATAGTATCCGTAAACAATCCAATTTTTTACCATATAATGCCATGACTTAGTTTTTATAATTTGGGGCTGTCCAGCTTGGATGATGTCGGTATTTCCTTCTTTTACAGTTTCTTCATAATATAACTTTCCTTCCATTTTATTAATTTTGTCATTTTGAGCAGCTCCTCCTGTAGTAAATTTTACATTTCTCTTAGTTTTTATCTCTTCATATTTATATGTACCTTCATTTTCAAAATTTAAATCTTTATACCAATGATTCGTCACAGTTTTTATATATGGTTTGTATGTTGTAATATCTTTACTATTCTGTAAATCATCAAATATATCATATAACCTCATAAATAACTCTACATCTATATCGTTATCATTTAAAAATGTTTGTAAATCGGCTGAAAATAACACTAGTACCTTAATATAATTTTTATCTGCCTCACTGCTATTAGCAGTTATCTCAACCTCTCTACTACGTATTTGTTCCGCTTCTTTTTGTATTAATTCTATAAATCCTTCTTCATTAGCATTTCCTGTTAAAAATTTTATCATATTCTCTGGTGTTTCTGTTAACTCGTTACATGCTTTAATCCACATATCTGAACTGTTATGTATTCTTTCATCTTTTGAAAGCCTACTTATATTTTCATATGTTATTTTATTTTTAACCATAGCCATTTTATTTTCTTCATCGTACTCATAATGATTAAATTCTAATTTTAACTCTAGTTTTTTCGCATCATCTATATATTTTTCTGACATGATTCCAGTTTTTTTTGCACCAGAATTAGTACTGTATTCAGCTGGACTTATTACAGTATCTAGTTCATCAAAGTAAACAGTGTATTTTCTAGAATATATACATGAAGCATATATAATTCCTTTACTATCTCTACTTTTAAATTGATTCTTAATCAAACTATTTTTATCATAACCTAGTTGCTCTTTTGTATCTATCTTTAGTAATTTACTAAGATCCTTTAAAGAAAGCAGGTACAACCTTACTATATATTCACTACCATTATCTGCTTTTACCCTCACTCCTCTTTCGTCTAACTTTTGCCCACCTGATAAACTCTTTTTTAATAAATCTTTTCCAGTAAAGCCATCATCAGACTTTTCAAAATACATATGATGCTTCTCTTTATTAGATTTTATTGTATAATGTTGATCTAAATTATCTAAAAAATTAACGGGTTTGCCCTGCTCATCAACCGCTTTACAATAATTATTACCATCTTTAATCTCATCAACCGTTGTAGGATGAATTTCTAAAATATTTGTATCACATATATCTGCGGGTATTATTTTTTTTAGATTATTTTCTTCATTATCATCGAATTTTATTACTTGACTTTCATTATTTGTATAAAACATATCTTTATTTGTAACTTTTTTGAATCTATCTAATTGTTCCTTGCAGATCTTTTTATATTGTTCTATTATCTTAGAATCCCATACTTTCTTTCCACTAGCAGTAAGATAATAATATTCATAATGATAAGTAATTTGATGCGTTCCTATGTTTACTCTCGTTTGTAAATCTTTATTACTACAAAAATCATATACGAAGTCTGGAGCCATTGTTGATAAATGTAAAGCTAAAGATAGTTCTATAGGTTTACCATATCTTGATGTCCAACCACTTAAATTCCATTTCATTTGATCTCTATTTATTCCTAAAAATCCAGATTTTGTGGTAATTAACATCTCATTGTTTTCCCTATCAATTGATACATCAAAATTTCCTTTTTTTGGAGTACCCTCACTCCAATCAAATGCACCCGACTCAAAGTTCAACATTCCATAATATTCTTGATTTGTAGGCCAAATTGATCTAATTCCACTATCTAATAAGTTAAATAAATCTCCAAATATTGATACCCCTCCAAATAAACTTACAATTGCTCCTCCTTCTGTTCCTTGAAGTGTATACGTTCTTTCATTAGCTAGCACGTAATGTAACAGATTTTGTCTTGTGTCTTCATTATCTAGATTAATATTTCCATCTGCATCTATACTATTGGAACTAGCAAATCCATATCCGACTAAATCATATCCTAAATCTTCTATATAATGTGCTAAGTTATTAATATCATCTGATTCAACTTTAATCGATTGATCTCCAAAACACCATTTGAAAAAACCTTCACAAGCTTCTTTAACTTTATCCATTGCAAGTCCCGGCAAAGTGACTAAAAATCCGATTGCACCAATTAATAAAAATATAACAAGTAATACACTTCCAATTGTTCCAATTAGACTTGTAAGCCACGCTAATGATTTTATAGATCTTATTCTACTTATATTTTTCTTTGCCTTATTAAATTTATTTACTGCGCTTTGCGTTTTTTCAGCACCTGTTTTCTTTGAGCCAGATTTCATTGTATCATCTATTGTACTTCCATTTTGCTCACTCATACTTCTCACCTTCTTTGTTATATATAAATTTCTAGTATGCATTTAATTTCATGCATACTAAAAATTTATATTTCTTTCTTTTTTAGTTCAAGATTGCTTTTTTTCTTCACTTCTATTTTCTTGATTCATCTCATCTGGTCTTTTCCCAACGTTACTCCAGAATTCTTCCATATCAGCACCAGATTCTTTAGCCTTTTCCCATGGAGCCTTTGCTTCTTCTTTATTTGGTAATGGCTTTACGTCTTCGTTTTCTGTAGCCGAATTCGGTAGTGACTGTTGTACTGGCGTCTGCTCTACACTTTCTCCATTATACATTGATTCAGCATTTGAATTTGAAGGCTGTGAACCACTTGAAGAGGTACTTCTATTATTTTCATTATATTCTGGTTCAATTGTTCCTTCATTTATCATATCAATTGTATTTAGCATTCTGTTTTCTATATCATCTTCCCCGACTACGCCATATGTATTTTCCATTTTCTTTAGATAGCTGTAATATTCTGCTTCGTCATTTGTCATGTTATTTGCATCAAAATTACCACTCATTAAGTTTTGCGTATATGCTTGCATTTGTGCATCAGTTTTTCCAGTTTTTTCTTGAAAGTTTTTATATGCTCCTGCAAATTTCTTTTCATTATTTTTAACCATCTCATTAGCTTGTCTACTTGTTAATTTATTACTTATTCCTTTATTTATTGCTCTAGCTGCTGAAAGTCCTGCTACCATACCTTTTCCACCTGCTGCTGCACCAAGTGCCGCAAAAGCAAAATATGTCATTCCTTTAGCTAGTGTAGTAGGAGCCGCCTTAAGAGCTCTTTTTGCCGAACTTTTTAATACTCCAGGTACAGCCCTTGCAGTGCTTTTAATTTTGTCTCCTATAGTTTTCTTTCTTGATTCACTCTGAGGTTGCTGTTCATAACCACTATTTGAAGCTGTTCCTTGTGGAGTTTCTGCTTGACCTCCTGCTTGTCCTCCTGTCTGTTCTCCTGTTTGAGCTCCTGCTTGTCCTCCTACTTGACCTTCTACCTGACTTCCTGCTCCATTTCCATTTGAGCCTTGTGTAGCCGCATTCATATTATTGGCTGCAGTGTTAGATTGGTTTCTTCCAGCACCTAAACCATTTGAAGATCCACCGCCACTTTTACTTTGTGAATCCATATTAGGTATCTTACTTGTTCTAATTTTGTTTCCTGCTTTACCTTTTGCACCACTTTTAAGCATTCCAAGTCCTGTTACTGTTAAAGCTGCAGTTCCCGCTGCCTTTGCTAAGCTTGGAGAGTCAAATTTGAAAATTCTTTTTACAATTTCTTCTGCTGAAGTCATAAACATAAGCATTACAACGGCTAATATACTTGCAGATAATGAATTTCCTTCACTTATTGCATTCATAGCTGTATTTACAAATACTAAATATATAATACAGTGAAATGGCTGTATCAAAACATTAAATACGAACTCTTTAAGCCATGCATTTAATGCTTGTGATTTATCATCTGCTATTTTATCAATAGAATATGTAATAGTAATTAATGGTGAAATAATAATTAAAAATCCAACTGTAATCATACGCTTAATATACATTATTAGATATGTAAATGTTACTCCAATCATCATGATGTACACAAATAATGCAGACCATCCAACGGTAAATTGAACATCCCAAATTCTGCTTGTAATTGCGGACATTTGACCAAACGGATTAGTGTGAGCAGCACTTTTCATTATATCTACTAATGAATAATTTAATTCAATAACAAATATCATTATATAATGTAATACAAAAACAAGAGCTAAACTTACAATCCAATCTTTTAACATTTTCTTATATTTGGCTTCTTCACCAGCAACAGTAGATAATGCCATACGAATTCCAACATATACTAATATTACTACAAGTGCTACAATTGCTAAATTTCTTAATGATATATACCATGTTGCAACACTATTCCTTAATGAATTTATAGTTCCATTTCCTGAATCACCAGCAAAAAAGTCAACACTTACAATTGCCATATTTCTATCAAAAAGTATCGAATATATGTTAACCTCACCGTATCTGGGCCCCAGTAAAAATAGCTGCCATTCCATTTATCAAGACTTGTACTAAACAAACAAGTGCATATAGTATAGCTTTGGGTATATATAATATTATACCTGCAATACCATCTAAGATATCTGTCCAAGTAACATTATTATTTTTATCATTAGCAGTAATTTTTTCGAATTCACCATCATCAGCTTGTACATATCCAGACTTAAACATTAAATTAAAAATACATATCGTTGCTAATGCAATTAGTATAACTATAATACTCTTCTTTAATATTTTCTTCATTTTCTCACCTACCTCACTTTTTCTTTCCTTTTGCTTTATTAGTTAATTCCTTCATATTTACTATTGACTTTCCTCTTTCATTTTTAGACTTTTCATTTAATGTTTTCGCCTCTCTCATTAAGTCTGCTAAATATTGAATTTGTTGATTTTCCTCTTTTTCCATTTCCTTTGGTTTTCCATCTTGTAAAATTGCATCTAAAATTGCATCTACTGTTTGTTTTCTATCTAAACCACTTGAACCATTTTTCTTCTTTTCATCAGCTTTTTCTTTTACAACTTCCTTGCTAGCTAAAGTTTGTTTTGCTTTTACTTTTTTATCAAACATATCAACTATCGGTTTTACGTCTTTATCACTTAAAGAGTCTACACTTATATTTTTATCTTTTACATATTCTTTAATTGCTGTATCTACGGTATCTTCTCTAAGGATTCCATCATTTATACTCTCACTTTTCAATAATTCTTTTCCAACTTTTGCTGTAATTTCCTTTATAATTTCCTTTTCTTTTAATTCATGTTGTAATTCTTTTTTTATACTTTCTTGCTTACTCTTTTCATCTGGTCTTCTTGTTTGAGATATTGTAGTATTTATCTTATCAAGTTTGTCTTTTATTTCATTAATTGCTGCACTTTCTGAACTCTCTAGTTTACTAAGCTCTTTATCAATATTAGCTATATTAAGCTCTCTCATTATAATTTGTACATCATAATCTGATAATTTATTTACATCATTTTTAATCATATAGCTTTTAACAACGCCTTTTATATCTTTGCTATTTAATACTGAATCCAAGGCAGAATTTATATTTTTTGCAATTCTTTTTCTATATTCTTTTTCTTTATTTTCATCATCTTTTGCCTCTTTTTGCATTTCTGCTTCTAATATCATAAGCTGTTTATCAATATTATCTTGTATTAATTCAAGTTTTCTTGTATCGGCAATCATCGATTCATTTTTTGCTATCACCTTTTTAGCCTTTGCCAATTGTTCAATTCCCGTCTTCGCTGTTTTGTATCCTAAATACTCTGTTCCAACTAATATTCTTGCCGCCATTCTTCCACGTCTACCTCTAATTTGTTTCTTAGTTTGGTGTCCATAATATGGTTTATCTTTTGCCATGTTATTCATTTGCCTTAACGATGATGATAGCATAGCAATACCAACTCCAGGAGTTGCTATTGCAATTGGTATTCCAGCCATGAAAGATGCCATTGCTTTTACAGACATTGCTCCATTTTTCAAGCTTCTCTTCATTACTTCGCGTTTTAATTTTCTGTTTCGTTCCAATGTTTGTTTTGCTGCTTTATATAATTCTGGATTCGTTTTTTCAAGTTTTTTAAGCCATCTAGGAGCTCTATCCTTAATTTTATCTTCAATGCTTATTGGCTTATATTCTGGTATTTCCTCTCCATTTGCAATTGCTTGTTCCTTTTGTTGTTCCCACCTTGCTATGTTAGAAATTGAAATAAATGGCTGTGTAACAATTTTCGTTGTATTTTTTACAAGTCCAAATCCAAACCTTGCAAAAGCTCCTGAATATAATGCTATACCTCTTGATATTTGATACCCTTCTAATAAATAATTCTTTGGCTTTTTACCTCCAGGTTCAACTCCATCTACAACATCGCCTAATGTTCCTGCTCTTTTATTGAATTTAAATATAGTCATAAAGATTTTATCCGCTTTAAAAATAAAGTTTAAAAGTACAAGAGCAAGTACAAAACCAGAAATACTTGTTAACGCAAGCTTAAATGCAGTTGTCATTAAAATTGTATATATTATTGCATGAACAGATTGCAGTAATACATTTAATGCGAAATCGAACATCCATGATGTAAATGAACTTGATTTTCCAGTTTTAGCCTTATCAAATGCTGCCTTTACACACATAATTGGCCCCATTAATGCCAAAATACATACAGTAAAATATCTTTTTATATATACTACTAAAAATCTAATTAAATAATATATTAAAAACATATATATAATTGTAGCTGGAACACCTTCACTAAGTTTAAATGAATATGCTCTTGTTCTAACAGTATCATATAATGATAACCCTCCATTATACATTTGGTTTGCATTTCCCAGTTGTTTATAGAATAAATCTAATAATGTTTGATTCATTTCTATTACTAAAACCATAAAATAATGAACTGCAAATATCATTATTAAGCTTATAAGCCATCCAAAAAGTACCTCTTTATATTTAGCTTTTTTCTCTCCTATTGAAGTAACTGCAAGTCTAATTCCGCAATAAACCAATATAATTACCATTGCTACTATTGCAATATTCCTCATTGAAACATACCATACTGCAATATTTTCTCTTAGTTTAAAAACTATACTGTCCTTGCTTATTATTCCACTTGAAGTCTTCTGATAATTTCCAAGAGTCTGTTCCAATTTTTCATTATTCATCGGTTGAGGATTTATAGTCGCATTGTTTCCATTATTTGTAGAATCTGCTACCTCCAACTGTTCTTTTAATTCAAAAAAGTTTACATCAAGCAATGGAACCTTATTAAATATAATATCTTCTATATTTATCCTTTTTGTAACATATATATCTGTATCTTTTGGTGTATTTAAAGTACGTGACTTTGTATCGTCGTCTTCATTATCGGTTGTAGTATCACTTACCTTGCCATCTTCAGTAAGTTGTACACCTGATAAATTATTTATTGTATCATTTATCATATTTTCTATAATATTTGCCCAACCAACGAAAGGAGCTCTCAAGATATATGCTATAATTCCAAATAGGTAATCCATAAATCCTAAAAATTGACTAAACAACCAGCTTATAATATTATATGATCCCACATATCTTCCTTCTGTCGTTCCATAGTATTTAGAATATTCTTCATCATCTTCTTCTCTGTCTTTTTCTAAAAGAGTAGTTACATTACCTGCTTCTAATTGATTAGCTACTTCTTCCTTTATTCTTAAAACACTTTTCCATTGTAATGTACAATACAAATCCTTATCTTCATCTTTAATGGTTTCGTTATATATATCCAGTCTTTTTAGTTTTAAACAACTCTCTTTATCAGATGATGGTTTAGCACAGTATACAACTCTATCACAGTTTTCTCCACAAACTATACCATAGGTTTTGTCATCTGTTGAAACTAATACATCACCTACTTTTAATTTAGACTTTAGTTGCTCTTTAGAAAGTGGATTTCCTGTTATAACGTTTTCAAAATAACTACTAATAGCATTAGGAGCAGGTGTGCCCAATGAATTAGCACATACAAAGTCAGCCCAAACGGTTTCATTCATCACTATATTTTCTTGCACCAATACATTACTAATAGTTGAAGGATCATCTGAATACTCCACATCGTCTGAATGGTTACTTACCATATTAATTGCAAATCCACCCATAGCCTTTCCTGCATCTTCTTGACTAACAGGAGGAGCTTTCGCATATGAGAAACTACTTGCTAGCATCATAATAATAAGTATTGATACAATTATATTTGCTATCAGTTTTTTTATTTTTATCATATGCTCGTTTCCTCCTTTACTATTATTTTTATAGTTTTATACTCTTATCATCATATTTTAAAACATTATTCTTGTATTCTATTATCTTAAATTCTTCATTTTTTCCTTTTACAATTTCAGCATATTTTCTTTGTTTTAAATTATATAAATAAATTCCCTTATTTTTTATACTATATATAAAATTATAATCATCAACCCAAAGGTAGTAATCAACACTTTCTCTTAATTCGCTATTTTCATATTCACCATTTATAGATATAAAACTAATTTTATATGCTCCATCATCAATTTTAGATTTTACTGTATAAAACTTATTGCTTTGTAATGTGTTAACATCCTCGTTGCTACGCTGTAGTTTTGCACTTGAAATAATATTATTATTGTTATTTAGTCTTTCAACTTCAAATTCATTAACTAGGTCTTTGTTATTTACAAAAACGTTATATGGCAATTCATCACTTTGTATTATTTGGTCTAAATTTATATCTTTATAAATTGTTCCAGTATAATTTTTGTAAATTTGTACACCATTATTTTTTCCTTTTTTAAAACTAATTTGAATTCCCTTTAATGTATATTGTAATATTACTCCTTGTGAATTATTTTCATATTTGTCAAAGTCTTTGTATTCTTGTTTTATTTCTTTAATTAATGTTTCTGCATCTTTTTTTTCTAGGTAATTATCCACAATTTGTGCAAACTTTGTGGAATCATAATTTTTTTCTACCCTATATATAGAAATTTCTTTTTTTGAATTATAAAATAAATATATATTTTGCCCTTTATATCCTATAAGTCCAAACTGTTCATTACTAAACGTTGGTTCTCCTAATATTTTTATTATATCTTCCTTTGATGTACTTGTTTTTATATTGTTTATTATATTGTCTTTATAATTTTTAGTAAAAACAATGTTAAATATTTTATTGTCTACTTTTCTAACTTCTATTCCTTCATCGAAATATATGTCATAATTATTAAATATGCTTTCTTTTGTTCCAAATTCACTTTGTAAATGTTTCCAATTATTTTGTATTATTTTATTTAATATTTCAGATTGAATATTAAATTTTGTTTCTTTTGTATCCTTCATGCTTTTCATTTCTATGTAAGAATCATGCTTTGCAAAATAATTAACTTCTCCATTTATTAATTTGTTTTTTATTGTTTTATTTTCTTTATCGCAAATTATCGCAATTGTAATATTTTTTTCTTTATCTATTATTCTGAAATTTTGATAATTCAAAACAGTTGAGCTATATAAAATCAATCTATCGTAAAATCTTTCATTACTATTTCCATCTATGTAAGGCTCATATTTAATCTTCATATATATGTCTATATCGTAGTTTTTATCTTTAGCCTTGCTTTGCTTTATATAGTCACATTCTAAATACTCTGCAACTTCCTCAATTGTTTTAAAATCCTCAACAGCAGTGTATGAATGAATTTTTTCTTGAATTTCTTGCTTAGATTTTTGTTTTTTCGTAATTACCAGCATTGTTATTAGTAAAGCAACCAATACCGCTAGCAATACGCAAATAGCAATAATAATTTGCCTCTTATTCTTTTTTTTCATTCATACACCCCTTTTCAACTCTAATCAATACCTTGAGGACCTTTTTTAATTTTATCAAGTAATTTAACATCTGCAATTTCACTTCCACTACCATTAAGTTTAACAGTTGTTTTTACTATTTGTTCAGCCCTAGATAGTGCCATTATCATTACAGTTCCCATAAGCGGTATAGCTTTTGCAATTTCTCCTGCTGAATAAATAAATATCGCATAAACAGTGGCATGTATTACTTGAATGAATATAAAATAAATCATATTAGTCATCCATCCTCTAAATGACTGTGCCACACCATCTCCCGCTGCATCTATTGAATATGTTATTGTTACAAGTGGAGATACAACAATTAAAAAGCCTACACTTAAAAACCTTTTTAAATATGTATAAAAGAATTTTATTTGAAAAAAAACAAATACAAAATATGTTATTACATATGAAATTGTATCCCATCCTTTTGCTTTTGAAAATGCCTCAAATGTATGCTCCATTAGATATTCTTCAAACCCCATAATGTCAGCGTTTGATGATCCAACCACGCTCTGTACAATATTTAATAATTGTTCTTGTAGTTCTAATAAAAATGCAAATATATACTGCATAGAAAAAACAAGCAATAAACCAACAAACCAGTTCATAAGCATAGATTGATATTTAGCTTTTGTTTCTGCAACATTAGCAATTAACATCCTAATTCCTATGTAAACCAACATAATGACACTTGCAACAATTGCAATGTTTCTCAGTGAAATATACCAAATTGCAACATTTTTTCTTATAATATCCACTGCATTCTTAGATGAATTATTATTAATGTTGAAAAAGTTAATGTCAAACAATTTATACTTGTTCATTACGAGATCTTCAATTGTAAACATGTTAATTTCCTTTCCCGAATCTTGGAAATTATTAACTATCAACACCATTATCTTATTTATTACATATGGAAATGCTATAAATATGCTTCCTAGTACTCCAGCAACAGTGTTAGAAGATGACGCTGTTTCTCCTAATTTGACACCCTCATTCTTTCCGCCATCAGGGTACGTAGAAGCAGTACCCTCTTCAAACGCCTCTTCTGTTGCACTCTTGCCATTTTCATTCTGGTGTTTTTGCACATCTTCTAGGTTTGTTTGTTTGTTAATATCATCGATTGAAGCAGCATAATTAGACCTAGGTACAATTGTATTTATTAATATTGTTATAATTAGAATAAAAGCTAACTTTTTTCTCATTAATTTACCTCTTGTATTATTCTTCTTTTCTTAATTTATTTAAGTTTGTTTCAACAAATTCAAACTCTTTTTTCGTTGGTTTAATTGCAATAATTGCTGTATCTTCTCCTACTTTTAATAGCCCTTCGCCTCTTGAGCAAGTTGTTAAGAAATATGCCTCACCATCACTTAATTTAAATACTTCTTTTATGTATTGAATCTCAGATTTATCCTGTGCTAAGAATAATTTTGTATCTGAAGATGTAAGTACTGCTTGAACCTCTGGTTTTTCATAGAAGTCTTGGAATTTTTGTGAAATAACTGCCAAAGATACATTTCTTTTTCTGGCACGTCTTGCCATTGTATTTAAAAAGTCTACTGCTTCTGGGTATGGAAGAAGCATCCATGCTTCATCAACTAAAACTCTTTTTCTGGCTGCTTTTGTTTTATCTTCACTATTTTTCTTAACATATTTTTCCCATATCCATGATAGTAAAATCTGTTGTGCAAGTGGTCTTGCAAATCTCTCTTCTAGTTGTGAAATATCTAAGTTTATAAATGGAACATTGTCTAATAATTCAAATGTAGATTGTCCATCAAAGTATGCCATTTGTCCGTTATATTCCCTTACATATTGTTTCATAACTTTTACTAAATAACTGTAATGAAATCTGTAATCTGGGTTTTTATTCTCCTGTGCTTTCTTTTGTAATCTATGGTACCACGAACCAATTGTTGGCATTGCTTTCTTTTTACTTCCTAAAAAGTCTAAATCAAATCCCTGCTTTTTAGTTACGTATAAACTATTTATATTGTTTGTAATTCCAAGGCTTGCATATTCTTCAGCAACAGATTCAGAAATAATCTGTTTTGTAAGTTCGTTTACTTCTTTGCTTCTTGTAGAACCTCTCGCCATTGTTAACAATGCTTGTGTTACGTCTTCTACTTTATTTTCAACGTTTAGCATTATTCTTTCTTTTCCTGTTATTTCATCTTTTATTGTTTCTGGTTCTATATCGAATAAATTAATAACTGTTTTTGAATTAGGACTAATTACAACATTAATGCCACCTAAAGCATCTGCCACAATTCCATACTCACCTTCAGCATCTAGAGCCAAGCTTTCAATTCCCATAAGTACAGATGAACGTGAAGTTAAAGTTTTAATTGTAACACCTTTTCCGGCACCAGACTTACCAAATATAACCATATTATAATTTGAAAGTTTTGAACTAAAATTATCAAACAAAATTGGAAGTCCAGTTTGACGATTAAAACCAAGTGGTATACCAGACTCATGTCCAACTTCTGAGTTAAAAAATGGGAAAACAGTTGCCATTGAACTACGGTCAAATGTATGGTTAACATTTAATTTATTATCAACAAATGGTAAATTTGTTTTAAATGCTTCTTCTTGCATTGCCCATGCCGGTTTAACACCAATTAATGTTTTAGACATTTCAGATGCAAGTAGTTCTGTTTGTTTGTCTAATTCCGATAAATTATAAGCAAACAGGGTACATACCATTGTAGATTCAAATAATTTATTAAATCCACTTGCAATCGAGTCTCTTAACTGCTCAGTTTCTTCTCTTTTTTGTGCAAGTATTCTTTCACGGTTTATATCTCCTCTATCTAGTGCAACAATTCTTTCAGACTCTAATTCATTAATTCTTCTATTTAATTCAGTTTGCGATGTACTTTCGCTAATTGGCTTTATAAATACTGAAATATTAGCATCTCCAAAAGTATACATACTTCTTAGGAATTCTGGGAAAGTACAAGTTCTTGGTATTGTAGAAACGACCATACTTCTGGCAAATCTATTCTTATTTGATATTATCTCAAGATAATTTGTGTTCGTTGCGTCAATTCCAGCTGGTGCAATTAAATCTTTTATTGTTTTTCTGTTTCCCTCAATGATTCCAACTTTCTTTTCCTCAACAACTTCCTTTTTCTCTTCAGACTTCTTACGATTTATAAGTTTCATAAAATCATATCTCCTTTTTTACAATCTTTTGTCTTAGGATTTTTCCTTTTTGCTTTTTAACATCTTTTAAAAAGCTTTTATATTTTCATTTTCTATGCTTCCTTTTTCTTTCTTCCTCTTCTTGGTTGTATATTTGATTCTTCATTTACAGCTTTTCCAACTTTTTCTTCTACTTTCTCTTCTTGTTTTTCATTATCTATATTTTTTTCATTTCCATATTTATTAATCTGAGCTTTTGTTCCTTTTAATAATTCGTTATCTATTTCATCACTATATTCATCAATAACTTCAAGTGCTCTTGCCTTTATTCTTTGTTTTTTTGTTCTCTCTAATGTTCTTATTCTATCTGCTTCAAGCATACTTTCTGTAGCAAGAGTTACAGCCTGATCCTCTATCTCTCTTTCTAGTTTCTCAATTCTTTTTTGCATAATATCAGGCGCTGTAGAATATAAACTATCATATTCAGAATCTAACACTTTTCTTAAGTTTAATACTTCTGCATCATCCCTGTTGTATGCAAAGTATAATAATTCTGCAAGTTCTTCAGAATCTAATATGTGACCATATACTTCAGCTGTTGCTAAACTACTAATTAATGTTTGAGTTCTTGTATATAATTCATTAAAGCACATACTATCTAATTCCTGCTTTGAATAATCAGATATATTTGTTCCTAACTCTGATGCATAATAAGAAACAATAACGTATGTAGTTTGTTGTAATACGCTTTTATTTAAGCTCATTCTAGAAATATAGTCTGATATATCCATTCCATATTCCAAAACATTATTTTTTCTTCTTCTTTCAAACTCTAATTTTTCAAGTGTTTGTTTATTTCCAGATAGTTTAACCTTTTTTATCCTAGCATCTAATACTTCAATTTCTTTTTGAATTCCACTTACTTTTTCTTTATAAGAATCAGTTATTTCTTTCAAGTTTAAACTTCTTGTTTGAATATATAATTGTACTGGGAACCTTAAAGTATTTAAAAATTGTGTAAATCCATTCTCAACAGCTATTTTTTCGTCTTCTGATAACAGGTCGTAGTTTACACCCTTACATTTAATTACCATTACATACTGTTGTCTATTTTTTCTTATTATCATATTATCAACTATATCATCAAATTCTATAAACTTCTTTATAGAAGCTCTGCCCTGTGGATCTAGTTTCTTTTCAGTACTTTTCTTAGTTATATTCTCCGTATTATTTTCTTCATTTTCCATATTTTTTTTCTTATTTTTATATATCATAAAAATTAATATTCCACCTAGCAGTAGAATTGCACATACAATAATTGCAGTAATTATTTGTATTAGAAAAATCACATTATCTGTCCCCATCTTCATTTTCCTCCTTTGTTTCTATATATACATACTTTCTATTCTTATTCATTTTAAATTTTACAAATTTGACAATAACATCATCAATGTATTCACCTGCCACATTTTTGGTAAATCGTATAGTAGGAATTAAAGGAATTTTTATCGTTCCTACTATAAATCCAAGTACAGCAAATACAGCAAGTAATATAAGACCTGCAACTTTTAAACCCATTACTCCAAATATGCTATAAAATAAAAATCCAACTCCTCCTCCAATTGCTGTTGTGATTAGTGATTTTGTACTAAAAATGTATAAAAATCTTCCTTCACCTTTAACATTTCTTGGTATATAGTGTGTAGCCATAATTCATTCCTCCTTTGTATTAAATTGTTTCAAATATCTTTCTTGCAATAGTCCAAATTCCAACCGCACCATAAATAACAACTATAGAAATGGCAAGCCCTATTGCACGCTCTTTTACTTTTGCTTGTTTGTCTGGTGTTGCCATCATCCATTGAATTCCAATAACTGCAACAGATATTACAGCTACTCCATTTGCTATTCCTACTAGCACTGTTCCTATTCCTTTTAAATTATCTTCTGCAGTTTGTTCAGTTATATTTCCTTCTCCTCCGTGCCTCTATAAATCTTGTTCCCTTAGACCTAATATCACTCCAACTCATACTAGCATATGAAGTATTTACGCTAAAACAATTTAACAAACTTATTAAAAATACAGCTATCATAATAATTTTTATGATGTTACTTACTTTTTTCATTTAATCACCTCATCTATTTATATAATATTTTATTACTTTTTTATACATGTATCAACACTTTTAACTTAAAAACAACAAATTTAATATTGCTGTAATATTGATTTTTATATTTTCATTACGGAAATACAACATATCTTTTCTTTGTAATATTTTTGTAATAAATATCCTGCCAGTATATCCAATGTCAATAGTTTAAGAAAAAATAGTCTTTTCCTTATTGGTTCATATTAGGATGAATACGTATTATATTATTTTTATAAAAAAAGACTATTAACAAAATATCCTTATATTCTTTGTCAATAGTCTGAAAAGAAAAACTATTAAATCATAGCTTTCTATTATTATAAAGTTAAATCTTATTTCCAAAACTTGCAAGTATTCCACATATGGTGCTTGCTGACATTAGAATAAATGCACCTATGAAATATGGAACAAGTTCCCTTTTTAAATCTGCTTTAGCTTCTGGTGAAGATACTATATACTTAAATCCCATTACAGCAATTATAATTACTCCAGCAGATATTCCAACTGCCATTACAATCCAAAGTATATGTCCTGTTGCAGTGTTCAAATTAGTATCTTGTGTATTGTAAATATCTTTCATACTTGTTTCAGCAAATACACAATTACTTAATATACAAAATATACATAATATTATAAAAATAATAAATACTATATGTAATAGTTTTTTCACTCTATTATTTTTCATAATCTCTCACCTTATTATTGTTTTAATAAATTAAATACTGCTGATGCTATGGTTGGAGCTAGCATTAAGAATGCAGCACCCAAAATATATACATATGCTTGTTTTTTTAATTCTGCTTTTCCTTCTGGAGATGAAGTAATATATTTTACACCCATATAAGCTATTATGATAACACCTGCTGCAATACCTACAGCTTGTATTACATATAGTATACTTTGAGTAGGGTTCGTTATAGTTGTATCTTCAATTCCATCTGGCTTATTAGCTTTTATACTTCCAGAAAATGTATCTATAGAAACATCAGCATTAACAATTCCAGAAAAACTTACCACTATCGAAATAGCTACTAAAATAATTAATAAAACTTTAAATAATTTATTATTTTTTACCATTTTATCTTCTCCCTTTCTTAAAGATTTTTCTTATATAATTCTATAATAAACTATTTTTATTTAAAAGTCAACTTTTTTTGCATATTTCTATCATTTCACTTATTTATGTTAGTTTCAAATTATATAATCTCATTTGCTTCTATATTAAACCAGCTCTTTTCTTTTTCCTTTCTCATAATACCTTGCAATTAATTCGTCAAGTTCCACACTAAGTTTATATGTTATACTATAATCGTCTCCATTCAAAATACTCTCATTTAATTTCTTTCTTAATTTACAAATTTCTTCATCTAACATATAACTCACTCTCCTTTTCGTGTTTTTTCTTTTGTATATATTAAAAATACCATAAGTTTGACCCATCGTCAACAAAAAGAACCGATTTTAAGCCTATTTTGTCTTATTTTCGTGTTGCATTTTTCTTTATTTTATTACTTTTTTTTGCTCTCTTCTACATTTAATTATTTGCCATACAAAAATGCAACTAAATATTATAAAAATCGCTACAGATAATACTTGAGAAATTCTTATATTGTAAAACATCAAACTATCTGTTCTTATTCCTTCAATAAACATTCTTGCAAATGAATATATTATTAAATATACATTTGCGATCTGCCCTTTATATTTTCTTTTTTTACTTAATATTGCTAAAACTATAAAACAACAAAAAGTTGCTATAGACTCATACAAAAAAGTTGGGTGTACATATTTTGTTATTCCATTTTCTACAATTTCCATTTTTAAAAAAAAATTCGTTTCTGTTCCATATGCTTCTCTATTTATAAAATTTCCCCATCTTCCAATTGATTGTCCTAAAGCAACTACAGGTACCACATAATCTATTAAATCTAAAAAGTTAATTTTTCTAATTTTGCAAAATACAAATGTTGTAATAGTTCCTCCTATTAACCCTCCATATATTGCAAGTCCACCATTTCTAATATTGAAAACCTGAATTAGATTTTCCTTAAAACTTTCCCATTCAAATATGCAATAATATGCCCTCGCACATATAAAGGAGATTGGTAGAAGGAATAAGCATAAATCTATTATATCATTATACTTTATTCCAAATCTGCCATCATTTTTTTTGCACCATAAAATTCCGAGTATAATTGCTGCTACAATTAATATTGCATACCAGTATATATCTAATCCAAATATAGAAAATGCTACATTTGAAATTTCAGATGTTTTTAATACCATATCTATTCTCCCTTTATTACGGCTACAGCCATATTTTCATCTTTAAATGTCTCTTTTAAAATTTGCTGTGCATATTCTCTTGTAACTAGTTTATATTCCTCTAAGTAGTCAAAACTGTTAATTTTCTTCATATAATCAGCTAGAAACATTCTTGCAATATTTGAAATTTGATTGTATTCCATTACATATTCTCCGTATATTTTTTTCTTGATCCTTTCAAATTCCTCATCTGGGATCCCATTTTCTTTATATTTTTGTACTGTCTCTTTTATTTTTTCAGCTACAATTTTTGGATCCTTTGTTTGTCCTGAAATTATTGCATGCGCATATTGTTTTGAAAACTCAAATGATTTATCTGGTTCTTCCATTATAATTCCAGCTTCATATAGTTCTTTATATAATTTTGAACTTTTTCCAATAATTAAATTTAGCAAAATCTCTATAGCTATATGTTTTCTTACAATACTTTCATTGTGAACTTGTTCATCTTTATATCCAACTGCAAAAAGTGGCATACTTACTTCCATTACTTTTTTGTTGTATTTTTTATTTATTCCGTTTTCTTCTGCTTCATAAATACGCTTTATTTCTCCTTGGTTTTGCTTTGGTTTTAATCTCTTTTTAACTTCTTCTAAAATTTCTTCTGGAACAAAGTCACCACAAATAACCATAACCATATTTGAAGGATGATAAAATGTATCATAACATTTTTGTAAAACATCTGGTGTTATTTTCGAAATAGATTCTAAAGTTCCTGCAATATCTATTTTTATTTCATTTTTCTTATATAAACAGTCTAAAATTTGCATATATAATTGCCAACCTGGGTCGTCATCATACATTCTAATTTCTTGACCAATTATGCCTTTTTCCTTTTCTACATTTTCGTCTGTAAAATATGGATTTTGTACATAATCCATAAGTTCATCTAATCCCTCATAAAACTTATCTGTACATTCAAATAAATACGCTGTATGGTCATTTGTTGTATACGCATTTGCGTCTATTCCAAGTGCCATTAATGTGTCCAAACTATTGGTTCCGTTAGATTGTTCAAACATTTTATGTTCCAAGAAATGCGCAACACCATCTGGAATATAAACTTCTTCATTTGTATTTGGCATTATAAAATGATTATCAATTGACCCAAAATTAGTACCCCATATTATATATTTTTTGTTTGTTGTATTCTTAGGGATTATAATAACAGTTAGTCCATTTTCAAGCTTTTCAATATAAGCTTTTTCTTTCACTCTTAAACTTTCTATTAATTTCACTTTTTCCTCCTTTTAGAATAGCAAGAATATTTATTAATAATCAATATTCCAAGCCATCTTAACTTAATTTACAAATCTTTTAATCTTAGTTTCTTAAAAAGTAAATAGTATTTATATCTATTTTTTTTGCTACTTCATTTATTTGTTTTGGCTGAACTTTCCTTATGTTTTCCACATATTGTTCAATATCTGTGGATTTTCCAGCTAATTCTTGACCAAAGTAGTATGTTATTTCCGCATCTTGAGAATCTGGAATTCCATTTACTGTTGATATAATTAACTGTTTTGCATTTTCAACTTCCTGCTCTTGAAATTCTGAATTTTTCATATCATCTAATTGTTCTTTTATTAAATTTAAGGCTTTTTCAAAATTGTCTATTTCAATTCCTGCTCTTATAATAATGTTATTTTTTTGTCTTAAATAGCTTGAGCTTGCTGTATACGCAAGGCTTGCTTTTTCTCTAACATTTTGAAATAATTTAGAATTAGCACTTCCTCCTAACAAAATATTATATACGGAAACACTATATTTCTCATCTTCAGTAATATTTTTTATATCTAAACCAATTACCAATTTACCTTGATTTACCTGTAATTTATCAATTATCTCATTTTCTTGTTTATCTTCTTTTTCCTCGTTTTTTTCACTAATTTCATAAATTGCTTTTCTTGGTTGTATGTTTTTAATTGACAAGTTTTCCTCTAGTTTATTTTTTACCATTTCATTAATATTTCCTGAAACAAAAATATCAATTTTACATTCATTAATTAAAGTTTTATAGTAATCATATAAATTTGCAGAGTTTATGTTTTCTAAATCTTCTATATATCCAAATTTATACAATCCATATGGCCTGTTTTTATACATCTCCTCTATACATCTTTCATATGCATATTTTGCTTTATTATCAATTTTGGCTTGTATTATTTGTTTCAAATTTTCCTTTTCACTATTAACATACTCATTTTTAAACTCGTTATTAGCTATTAAAGGGTTAAATACAATATCCATTAATACTTCGATTGATTTTTCTATAAGATGTTCATCATTTGGAACAAACTCGTCATTTAAAGACTCTAAATAAAACTTTAGAACTTGATTATTTCCTGTTTTTTCTATGCCACAGTCGAATCCTGCGCCATACATTTCTTCTAGTACTTTGCTAATTTCTTCTTGTGTTTTTATTTTACTACTACCTCTTCTTAAAACCATAGGAACTAACGCACCTTTTGTTATATTTTCTCTTGTAAGTGGTGTAGATAAAAAAACTGCACATAAGTTTGTTTTAAACTTATCTGTTTTAATTTCATGTAAAGTTACACCTTCTCTTAAGATTGTTTTTACATCTTTCATATTATCCCTACCTTCATTCAACATTTAGGTTTTTATGCAGGTTTAACCTATAAACCCTTAGAAGTTTTAATACATTTATTATTATAATATAATATGGAAAATATATACAAGTAAATTTTAAAAATAAAAGCAACTTCATTTAAAAATTACATTTTAGTAATTTTTATGAAATTGCTTTATTAAATGATTTACTATTTTTCATAAATATAAAAGTCTTCTACTTCTCCAATTCTTTTATATTCATTCATAATTTTTTCTCTAAGTCTCTTAGATTCTTGCCAAAATACATTTTCCTTTGAAATTAATATTTTAGTACCACTTTTTAAATTTGAAACTTCCTTAATAAGTCCTTCTTCTCCGTCTTTCCCCAGATTTCCTAAAAATGGAAGATCTGTGTTTTTATTGTTCTTCTTTAAAATGTTCATATATAAATCGGCTTCTTGTGATATAATTCTAACCTCAATGTTATTCATTTCATTTTCCTTAATATATTCACATATATTATTAATTTTGTTTGCTAAATTGCGTTCAATTACAATGCCAATATATGGATAGAATCTTATATCATGTTTTGTCTCTGGAATATATCTTACGCTCCAGTAAATAGACATACTTAAATTATACAATATAACTATCGTACTAAAAATTATAGCAATTTTGTTAAATGTTTTTTCTTTTATAAATATGATAATAATGTTATGTAAGTTATATATTAATAATATAATACTAATATAGCTAGCTATAATTGTATGATAAATATTTACTATTGGAATTATACCAAATAACATTGTTGCCGAATATGGTAATAATATAAGATTCACATCTTTAATTTTACTATTTGTGCCTTTTGTTTTTAATAATATAGCACTTACTATTATACTTAAAATGCCTATCGCTATATATGTTATTGGCTTATTGCTCATTATTGTTGCATTTTTCTCTCCAAATTCTTTTATTCCTAAAAAACAATAAGAAATAAAATCATATAGTTGATTATTTATCCATAGACATAAAACAAATCCAAGTATAAGTATTACAAGCGTTACTCCATTTACTAATACTCTTTTAGAGATTTCTTTAGTAGATTCCCTTTTTAGTAAGTACTTCAGTAAACTTACTATAAGCATTGCCAAAACATAATATACAAATATGTTTTGTTTGCTCATAAATATTGCAAATAAAATAATTCCACTAAATATATAATTTCTTATATTTTTTTTACTCAACTCTAGGATAATCCCTATTATAACAAAAATACAAGCTAAGACATTATAATTTGCACCAGTTGGAATAATACTAATACTAAATATGAAAAAAAATAAAGTATACGCAAATGCATTTATTTTTGATATCCTTATTTTTTTCAGTAATATATATATTACTGTAAAAAATGTACTAAATGTAATTAAGTTATATATTCTAAAACTAATATAAGAATCTCCAAATATATAAAATATCATTCTGCATATATACAAAAAAAGTGGCGTTGTGATATTATTTAAATCTGTATATAACTCATATCCATTCGCATATTTATATGCAAATGAAAAATTCCATAATTCATCTCCAATACTGAGTTTTGCAAAAAAAGCGTATCCACTTATACATATCATTGTTAATATAAACACTAAAATATTATCATGCTTTTTTATTAATTCTATTATCTTTTTCATGTATTATTTCATATTCCTTTATATCATTCTATATTATATGCTGTTTTTCTTTTACCCAAGCATTGCTTTTACAACTTCATTTATTGTTTTTCCATCTGCTGCAACTCCTATTTCTTCTTTTGCTTGCTTCATTACTTTCCCCATATCTTTCATTGTTGTTGCTCCAAGTTTTTGTATTATTTCCTTTATTTTTTCTTCTAATTCTTCTTTTGACATTTTTTTAGGTAAATACTCTTCTAAAACTTTTATCTCTTCTTCTGCCTGCTTAACTAAATCTTCTCTTTGAGCTTTTTTATATTCAGCTAATGCATCTTCTCTTCTTTTAGCTTCTTTAGCAATTATCTCTAATATTTTTTCATCGCTTACTTCTATATTTTGATCTTTTTCAATTTGTAAAATTGCTGCTCTTACCATTTGAACAACATTTTTTCTATTAATATTTTTTTCTTTCATTGAATTTTTTAAATCTTCTAATAATCTTTCTTTTAACATATTTTTCCTCCTTGCAAAATAGGCATTTCCACTTTATTTGGAAATGCCTACAATATATCTTAAAATTTTCTTTTTCTAGCAGCCTCTGATTTTTTCTTTCTTTTTACACTAGGCTTTTCATAGTGTTCTCTTTTACGTACTTCTTGTAATACTCCGTTTCTAGCACATTGTCTTTTAAACCTTTTAAGAGCGTCTTCTATATTACCATTATTAACTTTAACCTCTGACATGAATATTCCCCTCCTTCCGGCATTTTAAAACCACCTTGCACGGGATGCTAATTTTAAGGAGATCTTCGCAAGTTTTTCTCCTTAATGTACGGTAATTATTATACTCTAATCTGGTTAATATTGTCAATAGTTACTATTCATTTTTTTATATAATTGGTTTTATATGTTAAAATCCATACTACAAATTTAATAATTATCAATAAAAATTTCAAGTTATAATACATAAAATTAAGTCGTTGTATGATTATTAAATTATTGCATTTTTTATATTCTAATTACATTTCCAGCATAAATTAAATTTGGATTTTTTATTCGATTTAGTCTAACTAATTTGGCAACTGTAGTATTATATCTTCTAGCAATGCTATATAAGGTATCTCCATATCTTATTGTATAAAATGTTAAATTATTACTTTCGAAATTATTACTTTCGAAATTATTACTTGAGGCTACAGGTATAGTAAGTCTTTGCCCAACAAAAATATAGTTTGGATTTTTTATTTTGTTTGCCTGTACAATAGCTTTTACAGTTGTATTATATCTTTTGGCAATTCCGTATAATGTATCTCCTTTTTTTACATAATACGTTTTACTACTTATATTATTAGTATCACGTTTCCCGGGTACAATTAGCGTTTGGCCTATATAAATAAGATTTGGATTTTGAATATTATTTAATTCTACAAGTCTTTGTACTGTCGTTTGATATTGTTTTGCAATTCCGTATAGAGTATCTCCTTTTTTAACAATAATTTCTGATGTTATTCCATCATTTGTATTATTTGGTTTTTGAACAACTGGTATCTCTGATTTATCATTAAGTAAAATATTTTGTGTAAATTTATTTTTGTCTACATATCCATCAATTCCACGTACTATCCCAGTATCTGTATATTGAAATCCAGTCCATGTATTCCAGTTTCCGTTACTTAAAGGCTCATTTACTCCATATTCAGCAACCCATAATGGATAATTCGTTATTTCTCCATTAAATGTGTTTGTTGCATTATATGTATCGCTATATACTATAACTTCTTTTTTGCTCAGTTCCCTTACTGTATTTATAAATGCTATTGCAATATCATTTATTTGTTGTTTACTTAAGTTTCCAAATGACTCAAAATCCATTGCAAGTCTACAGTCAATTTGTTTTCCACCAATTACTGAAACAAAAAATTGGCCCTGCTTTTTTGCTTCTTCTATCGTGCGTGCTGTTAAATAGTGGTAACAACCTATGTATAGACCATTTTCTTTAGCTTTTTGATAATTTCTTTCAAATTCTGAATCAATATAACTGTTTCCTTCAGTTGCTCTTATATATACAATTTTTATTCCGTCATTACTTACATCGCTAAAATTTATATTTCCTTGCCACACGCTTACATCAATTCCATTGAATATTACATTTCCATCAGGGCCAAATGCACACACTTGTAATTGAATAATTAATAAAATTAATATAGTAAGAAACATGCTTAAAGTCAATTTTCTTATATTCCTCATAAAAATAACTCCTCTCATAATAATTTATATTATTTTATGAAAGGAGTCTTTATTATGACTCATAGAATATTTCTATAATCTCATTTTTACTATTATTAGATTTTTTCTCCACATTCTGAACAGAATTTGCTATTTTCAGAAAGTTTTGTTCCACATTTTGGACAAAATTTTGCCTTTGGCTCTTCTGGCCTTTTTGTTCCACAATTTACACAGAAGTTTCCATCTCCTGTATGGTTACATTTTGGGCATACCCATTCATTATTTGTATTTTGGTTTATTTCTTGTTTAGCTGTGTTATTTGTTTGATGTGTTTCTTGTTGATTTTGATTATTATTTTGTGTGTTTTGCCATGGTCCTTGTGTTGCAGCTCCCATCACTCCTCCAGTTGCCATATTCATAACTCCAATTCCCATAAATCCATTTGCAGCACCATTTTCATTTTTAGCTGCATCTTGAACAGCATTTGCATATGCTCCAACAAGTTTTCCTTGTTGCATATATTGGTTTGAACTTAATTCGTAATCATCTATTTTTTTAGATGATGCATCATCTAATGTTACTGCTTTTACAACAAATCCAACAATTGAAATACCTCTTCTTCTTATCGGTTCATCAAACACTTTTTCATCCATTAATTGTTTAATTTCATCTGTTTTGCTTGGCAATTCAAGTACTGGAACCTTATTATCTGTATTTCCTAATTCATTCAATACGTTTTGGAATGAGCTTACAACCTCTGAGCGCATTTGTTCTAATAATGCATCTTTTCTATATACATCTGCTGTTCCAGCTATTTCACTCATAAATACAGCTGGATTGGAAATTTTAAAAGTATATTGTCCATAGCATTTTACTTCCACTCTCATTGGAGTTAAACTTCCAGTCATTTGGTTTGGAATTGCATGTGACCAATCTTGAAATGGGACTGGTGCAGGTGTTCCATAATTATTATTTATTATTTCTTTTGTATTAAAGAAAAATACTGCTTGTTGTTTTGCTGTTGCACCATTATATGTAAATCTTTGCCACATTTCTTTGAATACATCGCCAAATTGTCCTGCAAAAAATGATGGTGTAGATGAACTGTCAAATGTGTAAAATCCTTCTTCTGCTGTTGCATCAATTATTCTACCATTATCATAAATAACAGCACATTGTCCAGGTCCAACAATAATTGTACTTTTATTTGATATTACTCCATTTGGAGTAGTCTTTTTCATCATTAAAATGTCGTTTCCTAAATCTTCACATCTAATTGCTTCCTTCCATTGATCTTTAAATGTGCTACTTACAGCACCTACTGCGGCTTTAATTAACCCCATATATATTCCTCCTTTTGGTTTTCACAATTTCTTTATTTTTTACATTTTACGACTTTTATTGTATCACATTTCTCTTATTTTTGCAATGAGTTTTAGTATTATTACTGTATCAACTTAGTTTCCTAAGTTCTCTATTTCCAATCTATTCCGTGTTGACTTTTTATATGTTCTTATATATAATTTATATTCAGAAGGAGGTTTTTTAATGGAAGAAAATCAAAATGAAAAACAAAGTAAAAACATAAAAAAATTAATACCTATAATAGTAGCAGTGGCTCTTGTAATTATATTACTATTATCTGGATTATTTTTTATGATAGGACGTGGAAATAATGATACCCAAAATCTTGCATTAATTTTTGACCCAGATAAGCCAATACCAGTTAAAATTAACAATCAATATGGTTATATCTCTGCCAAAAATGGAAAAACAATAATTGATGCGAAATTCAAATCAGCAAGCTCTTTTTATGGAGATTACGCTAGTGTTACATATGAAGAAAACGGTTCAACAAAGTATGGCATTATAGATAAAAAGGGAAATATAAAACTATCTTCTAAGTTTTCTAGTGGAATAAAAGTATTATCTGAATATGGATTATTTATTGTTGATGATGTTTTATATAACAACAAACTAAAGGCAGTAACAAATCAAAATGTAAAAGTTACATACGCAGATAATGGATATGTATGCTACACTAAATCAAATAAGGAAGGAAAAGATGTTGAAGCTGGTATTTTAAATTCAAAAGGTAAGAAAGTATATTCTTATAAATTTAAAGACTCTGAAGATTATTTTTCTTGTTCCGTTTCTAATGTAAATGAATCCTTAGGCGAAACTTATGCTGTTGCAAATGTTAATAACAGTAAATATGCAATTATCAATTTAAAGAATGGTAAGGTAGTCTATAAGTATTCAGATAAATATATTTCGGCTGATGAAGATAATATATTTAAAATTTATTCAAGTGATAAAAATACACTAGAATCAACTATATGCATTTCTAAAAACAAGATTGCATATGAAACAACAGATAAAGTTGACATATCTTACTATGATTATTCTAAGAAGATATTAGAAATATATAATTCTTCTGCTGATTATTCTAATCGTTATTCATATTATGATTTAAAAAATTCATCTGTTTTAAAAGAAAAACCTGAAAAATCATCTGAAGATACTCTTGCAAGTTTGACAGGATATTCTTCTTATTCAAGTAATGGAAAACATGGTATTATGAAAGACGAAAAGATTATTTTATCTTGTGAATATGATGATATTGAATTTTTATCTCCAACAACATTTAAATATTTAAAAGATAAAAAACACCAAGAATTAGTTTTAGCAGAAAAAAATAACGAGTTTTCATTAATTAATTTAAAAAATAAGAAAACAATTACATCATTCAAAACAAATTCTGTAACAAGCTACAGTACAAGTACTTTTATTAAAGGAAAAATTAAAGGATCAGATGAATACTTTGTTTATAATTTACTTACAGGAAAAACTATGAACTTTGATAGTTCTTCAACAATTTCTGTTTATTCAAATTACATCACAGTATCAAAGGATGGTTCAATAACTTATTACAATACAGATTTAAAGGAAATCTACAAAATATAATAAGCTAATAAATTAATTGAATGTTTAGACTTAAATTAAATAAAGACCTTTTTATATAAACAAGAGCTTATATAAAAGGTCTTTATTTTTTGTTATGCTCCAACCACTTCAAAATCTGAAATTAAAAAGTTATACTTTTTATAAAATTCATTTTCATTTTTGGGCATTTGTAAACAATCTCTTACTTCTACATCATAATTTTTTAATTGATTTACTTGCTTTACAAGATTTGTAATAATACTATTTTCTATTTCTTCTTTGCATTCTTCTAGTACTACAATAACGTCTTGTATGTATAAATATTCCTTTTCTTTTTTTATTCTTCCAATTCCAACTATTCTATCTCCTCTATAGGCACATACTGCTGTAATTGTTTCGTTTAATTCTTTATCTAGCTGGTTTATATCATATTTATTTGTTTCAGATATTCTTAGAATATCAAAAAATTCAATTTTACTTGGTAATTTATTAATATACTGTATAAACATCTCTATCTTTCCTTTCTCTTTTGTTTAAGATATATTATACATATATTATTTCGAAAAATAAAGTATTAATTTAAATTTTTTGTATTTTTTTGTCATTTTTTATAAAAAGTAGTAATAAAACATCTAATTTTGTTTCTATAATTAGCATATTTTTAATTTACTCCTACTTATTTTTATATCCGGGCAATATTCTTTTACAATTAATTTAACAATATCTTCTTGTGCAGGTGTTACTTTTGGTCCTAATAAGATTTTCATTTGCTTTAGTATATCAGAATCAATTTTAAGGTAAAATCTTTTACATGGAACAATAGTATTTGGATTTTCAAGTAAATCTCTTAACTCATGTATTACCTGTGATGTTTCCTCATTTGTTCTTGCATTTTTTGTACTTTGAATTTGTCTAACTTTTTTTAAATATTCTAAATTCCATGGTACCATAAGTACACCATATCTACATTCTTCCTGGAAACTCCAATTACTCCTTTTATATTTCCCAAGTTTAGAAAAATCGTATTTTAATAAATTTTTTGACTCAATGTTTTTTATTTTGGGATATAAAAGTTTTTCATTATCTGTGTATTCAATATCAAAAAGTTTAATTCCTTCATCAATTGCAACCATTTTTGTTTCATTGTACAATTCGTTTACATCTATGTATTCCATAGTATTTTCCCTAAAATAATATTCATCAGCATTGTATGAAAATTTTTCAAATGGAAAAATCGGAAGTTCAATTCTTACACCCTTCATATCCTGAGAATACATCGTCCACAATGGAATAGACTCTTTACTACTTTTATTCCAGCAACTCACATAATAAAATCTGCCAAAATTTTTTAAATCCTCTGTTTCCATTTCTTCCATATCATCTACATTCTCTAAACTACTAAAACATATACTTTTTGTTTTTAAAATTAACAATAAATTTTCTATACTTGTATAATGATATAAATGTCTTTCCACTATTCTTACTCCTTTTTTTATTTATCTTTCCTCATTATACTACTTTTCGTAAATTATTGAAATATTCTTTTTCACTTTCTTTTAGCTATAACATTAAATGTATGCCAATGTTTCATTTTACCTAAGCCAGTTAATTTATCTTCTTCTATTTCCTTAAATCTTATTATTTCAAATTCCTTAAATAGATCTACTACCTGCTCTTTTGTTAAAAATGTCATTTTAGGTCTAGTACTATACCAGTCATCATTTTGTCCAAAAAAGTTGCCTACAAAATATCCATTAGGTAATATGCTAGTTTTTATTTTATTCCACATTTCTTTAAACTTTTCTTTGTTGCAAAATGGTAAACTATAATTTGAAACTATTAAATTACTCTCTTCTAATTGAAGATTTTCAAAATCTTGTATTTGAAATTTGAATTTTTTTAATTCTTCTTTACTAAGTCTATCAGATATTCTTTTTTCTACATCTTCTCTATCGATTGCAAGAACATTCCAATTATTTTTTATTAGATATACTGTGTCGTTTCCTGCTCCACATCCTAAATCAATTGCATTACCTGGACTATTTTGTATATAATCAATAAAGTATTTCACATTATTTCTTGGTTTATCTGATTGTGAGTTATCATAATACCTATTACTATTTTCTTCTCTTGTTTTTTTAAATACTAAATTATGTTCTTCAGTATCCAAGTCAGCTATTGGTACTATTTTCTTACCATTTATATTCGAAGTCTCTCCCATCAAATTTCCCCCTTTTAGTATAAATTGTACCATATAAGTTTAAATTTTCAATTGTATATTTTAAACTTGTATGGTACCTTATTTATTTTTGGTATTTCTTTGGTAATTATATATTATATTCCCATAAGCTTAATTTTCCTTTGGCTTCTATTGGCTTATCAAACACTTCTATATTTTCTAATTGCCAACCATAGTTTTCTTTAAATGAACTATCCGTATATATCTCATTATTTTCTTTTAATAGCATTTTTTTTAACTCTGGAGACATTTTTACACAATCTACTAATGTCACTTTTCCTAGTATCTTTCCTGTTGGCATATTTTCTGGAATATATTTTGCTAGCCTTTTCATAGCCTCTTTATCTATCCCCTTTCCTGCATGTATTAGCAGTTCTCCTCTGTATTTAGTTTGCCAACTTCTAAATTCAAATCTTTTATCTTTTTGCATTATTAAAGTTGCCCATGGCTGTTTTATTGTTAATACTTTCATTAATTTCTCCTATTATTTTTCTTCTATTTATTTAATTAATCATTTTTATAAAGTATTTCTTTGCATTACATCTTTAAATAAAATTATATTATATATTTCATCTAAAAACAAGTTTATATTTTCTGGATTCAGGATAAAGATA
>ERZ780218.161-NODE-161-length-73374-cov-7.160286_pt1 | contig 73374 bp, 61 predicted proteins | sample MGYA00510975_ERZ780218 | MGnify/ENA primary metagenome ERZ780218 (study PRJEB29588, sample SAMEA2152063) | human gut metagenome | biome: human gut; feature: human-associated habitat; material: faeces | place: Denmark | collected 2008/2010 ... | reverse complement strand
TTCTTATCTCTTTTGTTTGAAGAAAAGCGGTTTGTAAATTCAAATCCATTGTCGGTCTGAATACATTTTACCGTTATTCCTTTGCGTTTGTACCACTTAACCAGCCTCTTTGCAAAGTCTGCTGAGGAATATGTGCTTTGCTCCTCATATCCGTACAAAAATCTTATTCTGGTATACTCATCGATCGCCGTATATTGGTACAGCTTCATCTCAGGGTCCGCTAAACACTTTCTCGGAACTACCTTTACATCTATCTGAATACGCTCTCCGGGGTATGTCATCTGCTCGTATGGCTTTGGTTTATACGTTGGTTTCTTTGGCTTTTTCGGCAGCATGTCTAGCTTTTTCATAACCCTGTAAAGACTTTCAAGACAACGTGTATACCCATGTTTTCTAAGCCTATGCCATAGTTCGGGAAGTTCAAGCGTTGGGTTCCGTTTGTGATACCTTCTGATAAGATCTATTTCTTCCTTGGTATGCTCATTAGGATGATGATGCGGTCGGCGTGACTTAACTGCGAGGGACTCCACACTTCCGTCCCAGCGGTTCAGCCAAAAATATATGTACGAACGTGATTTGTTGTATTTTCTGCTTGCTCGGCTCACTCCATATTTCTTTGCGTAATTCATTAGGGATTGACGAAACTTCATATCTTGTGTTATACTATTCATGAGAGATAGACTTCCTTTCTGGTTTGAATTTGGTGTGGTAACTTTATTTTATCAGATTTTTGTCTATCTCTCTTTTCTTTTTTCTTAATTTTGTCCAATATCTATTGTAGCACTACAAATAATATAAATTCTATTTCAATCCTGCACTTGACAATATGTATGATTTATGATACAATAAACATATTAAATTGCCGCTGTGGTGGAATAGGCAGACACAAGGGACTTAAAATCCCTCGGGGTAAAACCCGTACCGGTTCAAGTCCGGTTAGCGGCACCAATGAAAGAATGTCGATTTTACGGCATTCTTTTCTTATTTTCTGACTAATTTGGTAGAAAAGTTTCTTGTGAATGAGCGTTTTTCTACCGGATTTCTACCAAATTTTCTACCAAAATCGCTGCTTTTTTCAATTTCACTTTCATTTTTGGTCTTAGCACAAAAGATTTTTATCCCCCGTGTCAAGTTGACTTGATTAACTTTTTTTACTTTTTTTATAATGCCGCCGTGGTAGAATGGGTAGACGATCGGCACACTATTATCGCAGGTTCTCAGGTTGAGGACTTGCGACTTTTTTTGCCCTCAGAACCTTTATCATGGATAGCCTGCTCCGTATCTGCACTGTCTCCACCCAACACTTTGGCGATAGTCTCCGCAGACTCCACTTTGGAATGAAAGTCGAGGTGACTATAAAAATTGGCTGTAACATTAAATGTTGAATGTCCGAGCCACTCCTGGATCGCCTTCATGGATACTCCGTTTGCAAGCAGCAGACTGGCACATGAATGACGAAGATCATGGAATCGAATGTGTTTGAGCTTATTTTTCTGAATGATGTACTTGAAGTGAGAAGTCACAAAGTTTGGCGTGATCAGCTTACCGAAGTTGTCACGGCAAACAAAGCCGTCATATTCCCTGTCAAAGTCTTTACCGAGGAGCTTCGAGTAGTATTCTTCAAGAGTTTTGCGTTCGATCAGCATCTGTTCAATATGAGGAATTAAGGGAAAGGTTCTTACACTGGACTCAGTTTTAAGCTGATTTTCGACAAAGATCATTTCTTTGCCGCTGCCATAAGTGCTGGAAACCTTACGGCGAACCGTGAGTTTCTTTTCTTTAAAGTTGACGGAATCCCACTTCAAACCGATAATCTCGCTCTTGCGAAGTCCGTAGTAGGCTGCAATATGTACCACAAGTTCAAGTCTGTCGCCCTTGAATACTTCAAAGAGCTGTTCCAACTCGTCCTTGTTGTAGAAATTGGCTTCAAACTTCTGGATCTTCGGCAGTTCAACTTTATCTGCAACGTTTATATCGAGCATATCCATTTTTACAGCATATTTTAGTGCTTTGTGGATATTGGCGTGGTAATGCTTTACCGAATTGCCCGAAAGACCGCTGTTGTACTTATCGTTATAGAACTGCTGAAGCTGTAAAGCTGTCAGGTTGCCGAGAAGAAGATGCGGATAACGCTCGTCAAAATAGTTTTTGATCCTGGTGATATAGCGAGTGTAGCTCTGATGAGAGGTTCGGGCGAGTGTCGGTTTGATCGTTTCAAGCCAGTAATCAAGAAATGCCGTGAACTCAAAACCTGTCTTGCATTCAGCATCATCACTGAGGATCTCCTCGCTGAGTTCTGTCTTTTCCTTTTCCTTTGGAGCTTCCTTGACTTTTGTTAATCTGCCTGTGAGAAACTCCTCATAGAACTTTGCTACAATGACGTTCACCTTTGCTGTCAGTGCTTTATAAGAGCAGTCAGCAGGCAAATCGGTCGTGACCCATTTTCTCTTACGCTTGCCACTGTCGTCCTTGAAATCAAAGACAACATAGTTTTTGCCTTTCTTATCGGCAATAATGTACTTAAAAGGCAGACTTGCTTTCATTATATTACCCTCCTTATGTCGAAAGCGGTGGTCTGCGCGATTGACCTCATAACTCTATTGTAGCGCGAAACAAGGCCATTTGCAAGCGTTTTCCTACCACTTCTACTAAATTTGACACAAGGGACATTTCTACCAGTTATTTTTGTGCGCATTGCAGAACGAAATCTATAACCGTAACTTTTGCGACCTTGATCGTTCTACCACAAGGAATTTTTTTGAGCTGTCCTTCCTTGACAAGCTGATAAACCTTTTTCTTTCCATAGCCGAGAATTTCACATAAGTCCTTCACTTCCAGTATCTCAGGATATTCGCTATACATATTCTTATATACAACTTCAAGCGGTATTGAATCCATAGGACATAACCTCCTTCCTGTCAGAAAAAGAAACTGAAAAAGCGTAGATGTTCCATATTCTATTGTCAAGATACAAAGTGCATCGTTGTCAGTTATTTTTATGCCTGATATTTGATGTACTGTTGGCAGCTTCCCACTCAGATCAAGAGGAAGCTCCCGACAGCATATCAGCCGTCAAACAAAACTAAGAGGAATGTGTGAGATGCCTTTGGCAATGTACACTCCGAAGGACGTACACTCCCAACAGCATCTCTGCTGTTGACAGAATAATAAAAAAAATTAACATGAAAGCATAGTTGAAAGTATGGGACGGTGCGGCAAATGGAAGAACCGTACCGCCCCTTATCACAGAGGATAGTTATGTCAGCAAGTGATCCATACCCTTATCAAACATCAGTGGTATGAACCCCTCTATATATCAACCGAGGATTTTGCAAAATCGGGAAGGTTTTTCCCATATTTCTGTCTCCAAAAAGAAAAAATCAGTGTTCTGCACATATTTATTCATTCATTTTCGTGCAAGATAATATACTCTTTGAGCTTCTGCTTTGCGATCTTGATTCGATAACGCACCACGTCAATGGACAAGCCGTATTTCTCAACGAGATACCACATCGTCACCTTGTCCTCTCTCAGAAAGTAATCCCGTATCAGCTCATACCCTTCAGGAAAATCCGATTTCAAAAGTTCTAAGGCATCAGGCAGATAGTCATGCCTGTTCCGGTGCCTGATCTGCTCCTGCTCTTCTTCCTCGCTTATGGGGATACTTGCAGGATCGGGATTCGCAGAGAGAACAGCGTCAAAATTGGGATAGATCAATCCGTTTTCTGCATCCCGCTCCTCAAGGTATCGTTCTTTTCGCAAGAGCTTGTTATACTCTTTCTCAATATTACGGGGAACATCATCGCCAAAGTGGACATACATAAATCTTCCCATTACACACTGTCCCCCTTAGCAGAGGTCAGGTGTGTAAGAGGTTTGGCATGGATTGCCTTCAACTGTTCATTGCAGGCTGTCAGCGTATAACGGTTATTGAACGCACAGCCGTCAAGATACGCCATGATGATGTTCTTATCTGCTTTTCTGAAATCCTGATAACATGGCAATGCATACATCAGGAGCGAAAACAAATAACGCTGCCTGCAAGGGTGAAGTCTAAGTGCGATACAGACCGCACAGAGGCAATCATACTGCATCTTTCTTTTCCCCGAAAGATACCGTGAGAGTGTAGAGGGAGCAATCCCTGTCAACCTTGCCAGCGTTTTCTGGCTTATATGGATCTCGTCTAAATACCGACATAATGCTAAGCAGAAGCTGTCCTTATGCTGCTTAACAAGATCATCAGTTCCGTAAACGTAAATTTCGTAGCTTTGCGGCTCCTCCTGTTCGCTAAATAATAGAATCTGAGGAGTATGTAAATCATTCATCATATTGGTTCCGTCCTTTCTGTCGGACGGAAATCAGCAAATGAACATAGTAAGCCTGTCATTCGGAATATACCCGTCCGACAATCAAACATTACTCGTCCATTCGATTGTTTGATGTTCAGTTTCCATACAGTGATCGAGTAGCCCCTGCGCAGTAAGGTTCACCGTTGGAGAAACGCACCAATGCGTTTTATATTATTATTATGAACTATTACAGCATAAAAAGCAACTTCTTGGCGTTCCCGTTCGGGAGCACCCGATTTTTATAAAAGCCCCATTTTCCTGCACTTTTTGATAATGCACTGCTTGATAATGCACTACCAATCCAACATTTTCACCTAACTCATTCAAACCTCTGTCCCACTATTGAAAACTAACCCTTCGTGCAAAGCCATAGTGCGGCAACTTTTCACCAAAATTTCATCTTCCTATCACATTAGGCATAAGAAAAAGGACGGCCTGATCTGCTCAGACCGCCCTTTATGCCGAGAGTTTACAGCATAACACACTCAACTTCTATATCAGCACAAATAAATCCGCAAGGCGATCAGTGCAGACCGTGATCAATTATCATCGTCCAGTACACCGTTATCACCCCTGAGAAACCCTTGTCGATCAAAGCGTAGTATGCCGTGTTATGTTCACGGTTATGCTTTACGATATGATTCCCCATAGCAGTCAGCCTGTCAAGATCACGGCGAATCGTTACGTTCTTCACCCTAGTCAGATTGCAGGCATTGGCGAGGTGTTCTTGTATTTGGCTGATCGATACATCGTGGTTCTCGTCTGTGTACCGTGACAGATAATCGTAGATGTATATAATTCTTTCATGATCCATTTTATTTTCCCTCCTGCAAAAGCTGAAAATCCCTGTTCTGGACTCCGTTTCAGAATAGGGATTTTTGTGTTTTACTTATCCCGTTCACGCATCGCCCTAAATGAAATTTTTTCTTCTGTCAGACAGCGATAAGGACACAACCTGCTCTTAACATTTTACCATAATTATGCACGAGAATCAATCGGGTTCGGAAAAAAGCGGCACAACATTCGGAATGCTGTATCACCAGCAAATTCAATCGTAAACTTTTTGTGAACTCTTGCAGATTTCTTTCCCGATTTTTCAAATATGGCGGTAGATAAGTGAGGGGGTATTGCAGCCGAAGTCGCAAAGCTCCAATTCCTCCAACTGAGAGAGGAAACTTTACAGAGCCAAAGGCTCAAATTGAAGTCATGCACGAAGGGCGTGATTCAAACCTAGCAAGCTCGGTATCTCCGCATTACAATTTCTCAGAAATTGAATGTTTCGATACAATGCTTGCAAGAGGGACACCCCTTGAACCCCGAACGAAGGAGATGAGAAAAATAGCAGAGATCGAACCACATAATCGGTATATGCAGATACGCCTCACCGAAGCAGAATACGAAGCGATCGAGCGAAAGTTTCGCAACAGCGGTCTGAGGTCACGGAGCGAGTTTATCAGGACTATGATATTTGAGGGATATATCGTCAATTTTGATGAGGAGAAGTTTGATAAGATTTACAGGCTTGTCGGCAGTATTGCCAACAACATCAATCAGATAGCTGTTAGAGTGAACAGCACGAACAAAGTATATGCCGAGGACATTGTGAACATCAAGGAGGGACAGGATAAGATTTGGCAACTACTAAACTCTTTGCAATCAAAACTACTGAGGTTAAAGCGTTAGCCTATATCGCCAATCCTGAAAAGACAGACGACGGCAGACTGATCTTCACATACGGGTGCAGCTCTGATCCTGCACAGGCAAGCAGAGATTTTAGTGCAGTCCGTGCAGGCGGAACAGGCTTGAATACTGTCCTCTCTCAGCACTTTATTCAGAGCTTTAAGCCGGGTGAGATCACGCCTGAAAGAGCTTTGGAAGTTGGCAAGGAACTTTGTGAGAAATTCCTCAAAGGCGAATACCAATACTTCCTTGCAGTCCATACCGATACTGACCACACACATCTGCACGTTATCTTCAATAATGTGAGCCGTGCCAACGGCAGAACTTTCGAGACCAATATGAATCAGGGCAAGGTCAAGGAACGTGCGTGGAAGAAGCTTATTGATTTATCAGATGAGGTATGCAAACGGCATCATCTTTCAGTGATCGACCACCCCGAAAGAACGAAGGGCAAGAGCCATTGGGAGTGGGATATGAACCGTCAGGGACTATCGTGGAAAGCCAAGCTGAAACACACGATAGATCAGGTTGTGAAAGCAAGTGAGGACTTTGACGATTTTCTCAGAAAGTGTGCCGAGTACGGTATGCTTGTCGAGTACGATCCCGACCACAAGATCGACCTGAAATTTATGCTTGCGGAGCAGAAAGAACGCAATCCGAGAGCCAAGATGACTCGTGCCAAAACACTCGGCTGGTACTATGAAACACGGCAGATCAAAGACCGCATCGCTCAGTATCACGGAGTTATGATCTACACACCGAGGACAAATGTCAGAGTTATCACAAAGAAGCCACCGAACAAGTTCGTGCAGGACGCTATCGACCGTGGCAATATGAAGCTCGCCAGTATCGCAAAGAATGTGATAGCTGAGTACGGTGTTGAGCCTGATGAGATACGGCAGGCGGCAATATCGGAATACGCACACAGCCGAGGACTTCTCTCCGAGCTAAATGACATGAAAACGGAGATCGAGGACTTGCAGGTGAAGCTGAAAGTCCTGCGGAAATACCGCAAGCTGAAAGTGTACGGCGAGGAGCTGAAAGCCCTCAGCGGAAGTGCTGCGAAGAAGTACCGAAAGGAACACAGCGCAGAGCTTACCGAGTACGGGCAAATTCGCACTAAGGTATTGGAGCTTTATCCCTCCGGTCATATCCCGACCGTGGAGAGCCTGGACAAAAAAATAAACGCCCTTATACAAGAGCGTTCATTGAAGGATCAGCAGTTTCGTGAAGCGGACAAGCGGGCGCGTGACCTTGCCGACGCACAGCGTACCATTGAGGAGTTTCTCCGTCAGGAACGCAATGAACAGCAGCAAGACCGCAAGCGTAAAAAGAATGGGGATTTGGAGTGATTATTTATGTGGAAGGTATAAGAGCTGATTCCCATTATAATCAAGCTCATAATAATTGTCCTCAAAGTCATAGAGGCACACACGATCTTCAAGTAGTTGAAAAGCCTGTTTATTGTTTGATGATACGAAAATATCTCTACCTGAAAAGCCCCACTTCTTATTGAAATCTTTATCATATCGAGCTACTTCAAGCTCACCATGAATAAAGTATCCGTCAGGTGTACTATACAAACCAAAGGCACAGCCGTACAAGTCAGTATCATAGGTTTCTATTACCGTTCTGTTATGAAGATCAAGTCTAACAACTCGATTATCTTGAATTACGGTCAAAACCTCATCATCAAGCACAGCACAGTCATCAGGATATGATTGACCTGAGCCTACTAAAGCAATCTTATACTTGTCATGAAAAAGATTTACGGATAAAGACAGCACCCTATAATAATCCTGAGCAGTATATCCGTCAACATTCAAGACGAAATCATATTCTATATGGTCGGCGCTTTTGAAATCAAAGTTATCATCTAATGTGACCTCAATAGCACATCTATTATTTGTAAGTTTCATTGTTTTTCTCCATTGTGTTTTTCTTTGTATTCCTCCAAAGCCGTGAGCAACAGCTTATTCACGCTCATACCCAGCGTTTCCGCATAAGCCTTGATCGCATCACGCTCCTCGGCGGACACATACAGCTTCAGCGTTTTATAATTCGCTTTGGCATACTGTGCGTTTGAGGAAATTTTCTTGGAACGAGCCTGCTTCTGCTGGCACTCCTTACAATACTTCTGAGAGCCTGCCGTCACCGTATAGGTCTTTCCGCAGAGGGAGCAGACCTGTTCGCTGCCGATCGCAACAGCTTCTCCGGCTTGCTTCTTCTCCTTGTATGCCCTGTTCCGCATGACCTGAGCCTTGTCACGGCAGTAGATGCAGTATTTCGCTCTGCTTGACGGAGACTCAAACTCCATTCCGCAGATCTGGCAAGTGTGCTTATACATGAGATCACCCCTTAATCGGTTATTACAGCTATTCTATCACATTAGTGGGGATATGTCAAGTATAATCGAAAACTTAGTGAAGCTGCACTGGGGAAATCAGATAATTTGCCGTGCATTGCCGAAATTCAAAAACTTCTGAAAATTATACTTGACAATAGGGATATTGCATAGTATAATAAAAGCACAACAGGAACACAGAAACCCGAAACCACGAAAGGAAGGTAAATCCTATGTTAAACAAATTCTTAGTCGCAGGCAGATTGACTGCCGATCCCGAAATCAAGACTATTGGTGAGAATCGCCTCTGCAAGTTCACCATTGCCTGCGACCGCCCGAAGCGTAAGGGCGAGGAGACTGCCGAGACAGACTTCTTTCCCTGCACCGCCTGGAACCGCAATGCCGATGTGATCGTCGATTGGTTTGGCAAGGGCGATATGGTGACACTTGTCGGCTCAGTCCACAACAACCGCTACGAAAAGGACGGTCAGAAGCATTCTTCTATCGAGGTCAAGGTCGAGGAGATCCATTTCTCAGGCGGTAAAAAGAAGCAGGAGAACACCGCACCGACCGACAACGGCAACGATAACCCCTACGCAGGAACACCGAACGATCCGCTGTTCTGAGCCGAAATCACAGGAGGATAAGAAAATGGAAACGACTATCATCGCAATCAGCAATCAGAAAGGCGGTGTCGGCAAATCCACCACCGCATACAACCTCGGAGCCTGCCTTGCCCTGAAACACGATAAGAAGGTTCTTCTCATCGACTTCGATCCGCAGGCAAACCTCTCCGAGTACCTGAAATACGAGCCGAACGGCAACCCGACTATGACACAGCTTATCATGTCATTCCACGCAGGAATGCCCTTGAACGCTGAAGCCACTCAGAATGCGATACGTCACAGCGATACCGCAGGAGTGGACTACATTCCTTCCGACATCAACCTCGCAAATGCGGAAACGCTTATGGTCACGATGATCTCTAAGGAGCATATTCTCCGCAGGATACTCACAGAAGATGTGATCGAAGGTTATGACTTCGTGCTGATCGACTGCCTGCCGTCTCTCGGAACGCTCCTTATCAATGCTCTTACCGCTGCGGACAGAGTGCTGATACCCGTACAGACACAGAAGTTCAGTATGGACGGCTTGCAGTCCCTTGAAGCTCTCACACAGCTCGTCAAGGCGAATACCAACCCGAAGCTGAACCTCATCGGAGTGCTGCCGACAATGGTTGACCGCACGAAGGTCAGCAGGACAGCTATCGAAAACCTCAATGAAAAGTACGGCGAAATGCTGTTCAGGACAAGCATCAGCAAGTCTATTGAAGCTGCCAAAAGCTCTGAAAATGGCATACCGCTTTGTCTCACAGGTCACAAGTTAGGTCAGGAATACGACGAATTGGCTCAGGAGGTGCTTTCAAGATGTTAAGTATGTCAGAACTTGCAATGAACCCGAATCGCAAGGTCACTACCGTATGTTACGGCAAAAAGCAGGAGTGGGACGATCGTGAAGAAGCTCAGGCTTATTTTCTTGAAGCGATGATGAATAGCGACGGTGCAGAGCATGACCGCTACTCCTGCATCTCCATTCAGCTTCAGAACGGACTGAGCTGCTGCACCGATGAAGATGACGAGGAGGACGAGTGATGAAGCCGTTTGATACCGACAGGACACCGTGGCTTTTCACTCCTCACGATGACGGAGAGCTGGACGAGTTTTTCAGCTCAGACCACAGCAAAGTCATAGCAGAAACTTCACAGGAAGTAATCGCAAATCTTTCTGAGAGCCGTGACAGGCTCTCTGGAAAGCTCTGCTACACCTTCAATTACAATCAACGCAGATACAGATACACGCTCCTGCGGTTTGCGGATATGATCGTCCGTGCAGATGTGACGGCAAAAAAGCTGAAAAACCGTATCATAGAGCTTGACGCAGAGAACCGTGAGCTTTGCAAACAGCTTGCGGACATGGAAAGGAAGATGAAACAATGAATACACCACAGTTTGACCTGAGTGCTATGCTCTCCACACCACAGCAGACCGCTGTTCAGCAGATTCCTTGTGACAAGCTTCATCCCTACCACAACCACAAATTTGAGCTGTACTCCGGTGAGAGACTTGAAGATATGATAGCCAGCATCAAGGAGAATGGTGTGCTGTCTCCGATCATCGTTCAGCCCGACGGTGACGGATACGAAATTCTTATCGGTCACAACCGCTGGAATGCTTCTAAACTCGCAGGACTGCCGAATGTTCCGGCGATTATCAAGGCAGGACTTACCGAGGACGAAGCAGAAATGTATGTCATTGAGTCGAATGTTATGCAGAGAGGCTTTGAAAACCTCAAAATTTCGGAGCAGGCTGCCGCTGTTGCACTCAGACACAGCGAAATGTTCTCTCAGGGCAAGCGAAATGACATTCTCAGGGAGCTTGCACGCCTTGAAAATCCCTCAGCCGAACCCGACAGCTCAACTTTGAATCCAGTGGGTTTAAAGTTAGACACGAGTGAGAGCATCGGAAATGAGTACGGTGTCAGCAAAGGCTCAGTAGTAAGGCTTATTCGTATCAATAAGCTCACTGATGAGCTGAAAGCCTTTGTGGACAGCGGAGAGCTTTCTATCCGTGCGGGTGTGGAGCTTTCTTTCCTTTCGGAAGATACGCAGGATGTTGTCGCTGAATGTGCTGAGGACTGCAAGATCGACATGAAATCAGCCAAAATGCTACGTGCTTCTGCCGACAGCGAGGGCAACATCGATCGTAATACCGTTCACGCTATTCTTTATGGCGAGGACACCGAGCCGAAAGTGAAGCCCAAAAGCGTAAAGATCAGCCATGACATTTATACCAAGTATTTCAGCAACGGTGAGAAGCCGAAAGAGATCACGGAAACAATTGAAAAGGCACTTGAACTATACTTTAAGAATATGGAGGACGAATAATATGAAGAAGATCATTACAACGGTATTCTGCACCGCACTTACACTCTGCTCCGGCTTGACCGCCTATGCTGCCGAGAACCTTGACCGTGACGATATCGAAGCCGAGATTTGGGAGGATATGTGGAACGGCAAGGGCGATAATGGACTTGACTTTCCCGAAGCATCGTACAAGCATCATCTTCTTGACAGGTGGCTTGACGAGAACTATGGTTCGGAAGATTATGACTGGACCGAAATCGGAGAGCTTCAATATGAATACAAGGACTACTACCGTCGTCTGATCGAAGATTGGGATTTTGAGGACGATAATGAGGGTGGCTGGACGATCAGCACCGGGGACAACCATTACAGCTTTTCTCTGCTTAACGGTATGTGGCAAATGACAGACAAAAATGGTGATACCGTTGACACATTCCCACCGTTCAGCACCTTAGAGGAGGACGAATCCGAAGCCGCAGGCGGTTACGAGATCAACGATAACGGTGCTGACAGCCCGAGAGTGGTCGGAGAGGTCACAGGCGGAACGAAAACGGCTTCTGAGGGCGGTTCTTCCGCAGAGGGTAACGATACCACCTCTAGCCCGTCAGACGTTTCTGAGGGCAATTCTGACGGCTCTGGTGCAAGTTCTCTTGCAATCATTGCAGGAGTGACAGCTCTCGCAGGAGTCGGCGGTGCTGCCTACTACTTCACAAGGAAACGGAAGTGATGATATGATTTTTCACAGCAAACAGAAAGTCAACGGCACTCCGGTTTGGGAAGTCGATACCGACACACAGACGGTACGCCACCGAAACCCCAAGACAGGCGAAATGGAGCGTTATGTGTTCCACACCGACCACATCAGGTACTATCTGCACCACATCGAAGAAAAGCGGCCCAATCTCTTGCAGGAGATCGTTGACAAGGGCGAAATTTACAAGCACCTGGACGAGCTTGATACAAAGGTCACAGACGCAGTAAACCGTCAGACCGACTTGCTTATGCAGTCGAGCCGTGACTATCAGGTTGCCGTTGAATCGAGCAATCTCAATGCTGTTGGCTCAATCGGCAATTTGCTCCGTATGCAGGCTCAGAGAGCCGTGTACGATACAATGATTTATCTATGGAAGGACGATGAATAATGTTTTGTGCGAACTGTTACAAGGAAATACCCGCAGGCAAGAGCTATTACAAGCATCAGGACACCAATCAGAGCTATTGCTCCCTGGACTGCCTGAATGACCACATGATCTATACCCACACGATCACCCTTGAAACGAGCCACCGAGCTTTGCAGTCAGCTCAGTTGCAGCTCGATCAGCTATGATATTGTTGATCCGCAGGACAGCGAGCATACAAAGCTCAGGGTGCTGGATTGTGGGTATGCGGAATAAGAAACGGATAGCCGTCTGATAAGGACGGTTATCCGTGTTTGAGTGTATTATTTTGCTGAATCATAAAAGAATAATCCATTTGGCGTGTCTTGTATCATTGCTGTTTTATGTTATTTTGGTTCACGCAAATCAATTTTCAAAATTTCAGCAATTTAATGTGAGAATTTTTGATATTTTTGACAATTCAAACATGAAAAAATTATCTGAAAAACATATTAAAGTAATCAAAAACAATGTTAAATGTTGTAAAACAAATCATTTAAGCAACAAAATTGATTTCCGTGATTTTGGTTCGTGATTTCTTGACTTTTTCTTCAATCTGTGATATACTTATATCGTGTATACCATGTTGTTTGAAGGCTGTGGTTTTATGTCAATAAGAGTTCCGTGGGATAAGTTTGAAGCTGCCATTTTGCTTGATGGCTGGCTCAGAGTTAAGGAAGGTATTCCGAGAAGTGAAGTAATAACTTTGGTTTCCTATAAACTGCGTAAAAAAGCTGTTAATCAGGGAGTCGCAATAGATAGCGTTTTTCGCAACACTAATGGCATTAACTTTCAGCTAATGAGCATGGCATCCGCTTTTGAAGCAACTGATATGGGGAAAGCCCCTTCTAAACTTTTTATGGAAGTAGCTGATCTTTACCATAATGATTTTGCTTCTTATTCAAAACTTATAGAGGAGGCAATGCAGATGCTTGAAGGTACATCCGAGCTGAAGCACAGCTTTATAAAGTTTCTTCGTGAACAAGTTCCTGATAAAGCAGATAAGATTCTTGTCGCTATAAAAAGCATAGACGAATTTGCGATAGCAACTAAAGCATTGCCCTGTTCTTTTTTTGATGTGTTATCAGAAGATACTATATCTTTGCTCAGGAAAAAGGTTCTTAACCATAAATTCTTCATGGTGAGACATAAAAACTTGCAGGAATATCCAGCACTTGCTTTGTCTCTATTGGAGAAGTTTATATTGAATACAGGCGATACTGTCGCCACTAACGGTAGTGAAGAAACTGAAAAGTATCATACCGCCGAGGAAAAACAAGTGAATAACGAAAATAAACAAGCAGATAACATTAGCTTTGCTGATTGGATTACGCAGTGCGCCGGATTGAGTCCGGCAACAGCACGGAGTTACAGATCGGCTCTTAACACTTGCGACGCTTATGCTTTTGAGAGTCAGCTTTATTCAGAGAGCATAACGCTTTGCACGACATATAATGATTTCGTGGTAAAATACGATGCCCTTATGAATGATGAAGGGTTCTTAAAACTTAGCGAAATAAAGCATAATTACCTTGTAGCTGCCCTAAAAAAGTACCATGACTATTTTTACGCTTTGGATACAGGTTTTGTTTCAAGTTCTTCTCCCTCAAAGAAAGTTCAACCAAACAATCAGCCGTCTGTATCTGATGAGGTGCAAAACAATTGTAACAGCATTCTCAGTCAGGATTTTGAGGACGGCTATCAGGTTGGCGATTATATGCATCAAATGCGCTTCTTGTCCTGTTATGAAGATACATTCGGAAGCGAACTCGATATTACGGAAGATGAGCTTGACAAATTACTGAAATACATTGGGCAAATCCGTGATGGGCGTATATTCTGTAAAGGCAATAACGATACTCCTTTGATCACTTCAGTCTTTGAGGTTGTGGAAAATGCATTTGAGAACGGCGCAACAGCAGTTTTCTTTGAGTGCATCTACGAAAGATATACGGACAATCTTATTTCCGAGATGAACATATACAGTGCTGACGCATTAAGAGACATAATGAAAAATGACAGCCGTTTTCAAGCAAACTATCATATTGAGCGATCTGCTATCGTAAAAAATGGAATAAGTGCTGATACAACAAACGAGATTAAGGTGATTTTACAGAGCAGCCATACACCGCTAACCTTTGAGGATTTCAAAGAGCGACTTTGGTATGTACCTATGGATAGAATCAAGTCGGAACTCGCTCGTTTTTCCGAAGCAGTATGTGTTGAAAGAGGTACATACCTCTACGCATTGAACTTCTACATCTCTCCCAACGAGAAGGTTGCCTTGATAAAAGCTATGCGTTCGGCAATTTACAGCAACGGTTATCTTGTAGCCAAGAATTTACGAGAAATATTCAACAAAGCCTGTCCGTCGGCAGCTCTTGACTCTGAGTATCTAAAGGACTATGCTATCAGAGATATTCTAAAGATAATCTTTCAAGATGAATTTGATTTCAGTTCATCTGTGATAACGGAGAAAGGCAATCCGTTGGATATTGGACAGTTATATCGTAATTACGCTGCCGAACACGAACAGCTTTCTCTCCGAGAAATCAAGGAGTTCCAAGAAACCATCGGTCTCCCCATATATTGGGACGACATTTTCAAAGAAATGGTTCGTATTTCCGCTACGGAACTTGTCCGCAGGGATAAGGTACAGTTTGATGTTGATGCCGTAGACGATGCTTTGGAGAAGATGTATCCAAATGAGTACACAGCATTGAAAGATATAACATTATTCTTGTCATTGCCTGCTGCATCTGTTCGTTGGAACGGATATGTACTTGAAAGCTACCTGAGAGACTACAGTAAGAAATTCAGATTAGTTCAGGTCAGCATATCTAACGATGATTATTATGGCGTTATGCTCAAAAGCACATCTAATTTGGAGAGCTATAACGATGTTGCCGCAGATATGCTTGCCAAAAATGAAAGCTGGACTGATGAAAAGTCAGCTTTGCGATGCCTTGTTGATGCAAAGTTTCAGCAGAGGGCAAAAAACAGTAATATCTCTGCGATTGTCAAGGCGGCAAGACAAAAGCGAGCAAATATATAAGCGAAGGAAGAATTGACCAATGTACGAATATATATGGGACGATCAGACAGGAGGAATACTACTGACCACAAATCAGTCGAAATTCAGCAAAGAACCTCGACCTGTCTACTCCCGTGAGCTTGACATTCTCGGTTTAGATCAGCATTGGAATTATCCACATGATGATTCTGCACCGATTATGTGGGCGGAAGCAAACAACTATTATTACCGTGGAAAACTTGTCGCTAAAACAAAGGGCGGCTCTATATATACTAAACCTGAAATCGTAATACTTGATACTCCCGAACCTTCTGGTGATATGCTCCAGTTTGTTGACATAAAGGCGATGTGCGACAAGAACAGGAATATACTTGAAACACTCGTTCAGGAAACTATTCAAAAGATTTACAATACATATATGGAGTATCGGAATAAGATAGATGTATATTACGTTGCATTTAGCGGAGGAAAAGATAGCGTAGTAGCGCTTGATCTTGTGCAAAGAGCATTACCACATGATTCCTTTCTTGTTCTTTTTGGCGATACTCAAATGGAATTTGAAGATACATACGCTTTAGTCGAAAAACAAAAAGAGTTATGTGCAGCAGAAAATATAAACTTCATAGTTTCTAAATCAGAGCAACCGCCTGAAATTACATGGCGTGAATTTGGTTCACCATCTCAAACTATGCGATGGTGCTGCAGTGTACACAAGACAGCTCCTCAAATATTAGCATTAAGAGAGCTTACAAACAATCCTTCTTTTAGAGGAATGGCTTTCACCGGAATAAGAGCAGATGAAAGCTCGTCAAGAAGCCAATATAATGATGTGACATACGGTGGAAAGCATAAAGGACAGTATAGCTGTCACGCCATACTTAATTGGAGTTCAGCCGAGGTTTTTTTATACATCTATGATAATGACTTGCTATTAAATGAGACATATAAAAAAGGAAATAGTCGTGCCGGCTGCCTTGTATGTCCTATGGCAGCTTACAAAAATTTCTTTTTCAAGGAACAATCGTATGGTGGAGATCCTAAATCACGGTTATCCACCACTATGTATACAGACATTATTTTAGAAACAACATCTAAAGTGTTTGCAACAGAAAAAGACAAGATAGAGTTCATGGAAACTGGTGGCTGGAAAGCGAGAAGAAGTGGACGAGAACTCAATATTTCTGAGGATTTTTGCAATGAGTCACTTGAAAAAGGAATCCTGACCATCACCCTTCTCCGAGAAAGGACTGACTGGCGTGAATGGATAAAAACGATCGGAGATGTAATAAGTATCTCTGATTCTGCGATAGAGATCGTTTATGAGAAAAAAAGCTACACTATCAGTCGCAGAATCAAGGGCAAACAACAGGTTTTCACCGTGGATTTGAGTGATAACTCAAAAACGGATATATTCTTTGGCTCGGCATTGAAGACCGTATTCAGAAAATCAGCATACTGCATCGGATGTCATGTATGCGAAGCAAACTGTCCTAACGGGTTCATAAAAATGCACGAGGGCAAGGTTACAATTGACGATAAGTGCGTAAAATGCAAAAAATGCCATGACGTTTTTCATGGTTGTTTAGTTGCAAATTCACTTAGATTACCGAAAGGAGATAAGAAAATGGGTAGCGTAGACCGTTATGGTAATATCGGCATTGAGTATGAGTGGGTAGTTGATTATTTTACCAAGAAGGACGGATTTTGGGAAGATAATGAACTTGGAACGAATAAAATCAAGAATATGAAAAGTTTTTTGTCGGATGCTGGAATTACTCTTCCGAAGAAAAATACGATAACTCCTTTTGGCGAAAAGATAGCTACCATCGGAATTGAGACAGAAGCTGCATGGGGTATCATTATCAGCAATCTTGCTTATACAGCAGAGCTTAATTGGTGGGTTATGAATACTTCTTGTGGAATGACCTACACTCCTGTTCAGCTTCAGAGTATGCTGTCAGATAAAGTAGCTTCTGAAAACTCTCAGAAACACATTGTCTCTGCTTTTAAGAATATTTTCGCTTCCAATGAGATTCTCGGCAAGGCTTTAGGATTAGGAGTATGCCTCCTTAAAGAAAAAAGCTCTAATAGAGTTCTCATTGAGATTCAGCGTACAACTTGGCAGCACCCGATTCCCGAAGTTATCCTCTACTCTCTTTTCAAGTTTGCCGAAGCGTGTGACGGATATTATCAGTTCTCTCTCTCAACGCTTATGGACGATTCGCTTGAAAGAGACGGTATAAGCCCTTCACGTATGTTCGGACTTGACAGAGACACGATGATCGGGCTTCTTAACAACCTTAGCACACACTATCCTGAGTTTATCCGTGCTTCGTTCACACTTGACCTTGAAACGATCACGCTTTCAGAGGATAAGTCTGCTGAGGATGTGCTTAATCTGTTTTAATACAAAGGGGTATTGACATGGCTGAGAAAAAGTTATACAAAGAATACTTTCAAATAGATCCTAAATACTTTCCACAGGTAACCGAAGCACTCATTAAAGAGGGCAAGGTTAATTGGAAGAACTATTTTGCAAACGATTCGTTTATCGCTGTTTTGAAACAGGCTTGCGATATGGTAAACGGATTGAGTCCTCTCTCAATGTTCACATGGGGACCGTATGGTTCTGGTAAGTCACATCTGCTGCTTACCCTTATCTCTATGCTAAAAGCAAAAGACGAGGAAATCACTGATTACTTTACAGATCAGAACCTTTCCAATGACCTCCTCAATAAGTTCATCGCTATGAAGAACAGTGGAAAGATCATCACTATCCATAGAATTGGTTCATCTGATATTACAACTGAAACTGACCTTGTTCTTGCAGTTCAGCAGAGCGTAATGGCAGCTCTGGATGAAAACGGTATTGATAATCAGGGTTCAGCTTCTATGAAGGACTCCTTCCTTGAGTATATAAGCAAACCCATCAACAGAACATATTTTGACAGTCTTATCAAAGAGGACGATTATGCCTGGGAATTTCCTGAGATGTCCGTTGATGACGTCGAGAGGATCATTACTGGTGATAATGCTAAGCAGTCCGAGGAAATGCTCCGCAAGGTAATGACTGTGATGAAGAATATTGGTCAGTATGGTATCCTGAAAGACACCAATGCTATGTCCGATTGGATCAAGGATATTATTGAAAAGAACAATATCAAAGCTATTATTTTTGCGTGGGACGAGTTTTCTGAATTTTTGCAAAATCACCCTATGGGACTTACTGGTTTCCAAACTCTGCTTGAAATCAGCAATTCACACCCGTTCTACTTCATTATTGTAACACACGAAGCGGAAAAGGTATTTGCTGACTCTAAGGCAGCAAAGAAATTCCTTGACAGATTCCAGAAGCCCGTTGAAATATCTCTGCCTGAGAATACAGCTTTCAAACTTCTGCATCAGGCAATGAAGATCACAAGTGATCCTGTTCTTGCTGAGGAATGGAATACAAAAATCCTGCCTGCTGTCAATGGCAGATTGTCCGAGGTCAGAAAGCGTATACTGAGTTTTGAAAGAGCTTCGTCAAGTAAGAAGTCAACTTTCACGGACGATGATCTTCAGGGCGTTGCGCCTATTCACCCTTATGCTGCCCTTATACTCCGTCAGATTGCGAGTATGTTTAACTCTAATCAACGCAGTATGTTTGACTTCGTCATCAATGAAAGCAGCGATTCACAGGGGTTTAAGTGGTTTATTAATAATTATAGCCCTTTCGATAGAATGAATATTTTGACCGTTGATATGTTGTGGGACTTTTTCTGTGGGAAACAGGTCAGCGGACTTAGTGACGATGTACGTGGAATTTTCCTTAGCTATGACGGTCTGAAATCCGAGAGTCTTCTTCCGGAAGAACAAAAAGTATTAAAGACAATCCTGATTTTACAGGCAGTATCGGTAAGAATATCGAATGATGATTTGCTGTCGCCTAATGCCGAAACACTGGACCTTTCGTTCAGAGGAACGGATTGGAGTGTCGGTAAGGCAAAGGCTATCGCTGAGGGACTCCGTGAAAAGGGGCTTATTTTCGAGAAACCTATGGCAAACGGTAAAAAAGAATATTGCGTTGCAAATGGTAATGTTGGCGACGGTATAAAGAAATACCGTGATCAGGCTATTGCTGAAACAAAGACAACAAGCCTGATTACTATCGCAGGATTAGCCGACTCTGTCGTCATTCCTAAGCCTGTAGAAATGAGATACAAGCCCGAATTCGCATCGGAAAGCGGATTTACGACAGCATTGAATAATCAGCTAAGACATTCCTACACGGAGCGATTCAAGATTATTATCACATTCGCTTTGAATGACATTGAAGCACAACAAGTAAAAAATCATATCCTGAAAGCAGTATCATCACCAAATAATGATGTTCTCTTTATCGAAACACTTACCCCTATGGGAAAAGATCTCTATGATCAGTACATAGAAGCTCTTGCGTTCAGTAAGTATTACTCTACAAAGGACGGCAATCAGGCAAAGCATTTCCAAAATCAGGCTGACGGTGTGTTACGTCAATGGAAGCAGAATATCACAAATGGAGCGTTCACGTTCTTCACTCCTCAAAATCCTAATGGTGAGAGAAAAGCTAACCTGTCCGATTTACAGGAAGCTCTGAAGCGCTACGATTTTCAGACATACGTTTCCTGCCTTGAGCAGTACAGCCTGAATGCTACGCTGTACAGTGCATTTAATCTTTCTCAGGGTGCTGAACTCGGTATAAAGCAGGAAACCAAGAGTGCATACCATGTTGCAAATAAGAATTTGAGCATCGAAAATGCACTTTCAGGAGCATGGAAAGTTGACGATTACTGGAAGGATAGCACCAAGCAAAGCCTTGTAATCGTTAAGGTTAAGACAAGAATCGAAGAAATCATCGAGGATAGCTTCAAAAACAATAACGGTGAAGTCAGCATTATGACCATTTTAAACGAGATGGAGAAGCAACCGTTTGGATTTATGCCGACTTCTATTACGTCATTTGTACTTGGTTTCTGCCTTAAAGAATATGCTACCTCAAATTATTTCTGGAGCAACCATTCTAATACCGAAACTATGACCGTTGACAAGATGAAAATTATGATTGCCAACGCTCTGAATCAGAAGAATAACCCGTCAAAGAACTACAAAGACGAATTTATCGTTACTATGACCTCAAGCATGAGAAGTTTCCTAAAGGGTTCTTCTGCCATATTCGGTATTCCTGAGTCAATGTGTACTTCTATTGAAGCGACCAGAGATCAGGTTAGGATTAAAATGAAGAACTTACAGTTCCCGATCTGGTGCGTAAAATATCTTATTGATAACGAACAGCTTGCTAATCCGAAATCTACTATCGAAGAAGTGATCGATTGCTACACAGGAATAGCCAATACTGCAAATGGCACTCAGGAATCGGAAAGCAAACTGGCAGAACGTATTGGTGAGGCTTTTGAAGAATCGCCGTCTATAATTGATGACCTCAAAGGCTTGATGAGTGACAACAAGTGCAGAGATGGTATGATTGCATACATAGAACAGTATAAAGGCGGAGAACTGAGACAATTAGCTGCTGAAATCAACGATAACGGAGCTTACATTGATGAAGTAAAGAAAAAGTTCAATGCAGGTGATGGTAATTGGGTGTGGAGTACCCAAACAGCAGACGAAAAAATCTCAGATGTAATTCTTGAATACAAAATCATCAAAGAAAGCAACAAGAGCCTTTCCACTTGCACCACATTGCAGGATACTATATCAGAGTGGAACAGACGTACTAACAACATTAAAATGCCTTGTGAGGTTGTGGCAAAGCAGGTTGGCGATTTAGGACTTTTCCTTTGGGAATTAAGTTCTATTAAGAGAAATAACGCAATTGCAGAGCAGAATAAGCAGAAGTTCTATGATCTGCTTATTACTCAAAGAGAAAACTTCGATGCTTTCTATAAGGATCAAGTTCCGTATTTCAAGGCTGATGCTAACTCTTTACTTAGTGATCTGAGTGATTACGAAATTGCTGAGATTTATAACAGTCTACCTGCCGGACAGTTCACAAAAGGTAAAACCGAGTATTATAATTTTGTTCAGAGTAAGATCGATGAGTATATCTTAAGCCAATGGAAGAAGAAAATGCAGGCACTTTGGCTTGAAAAGACTGGTACCAAAGATCCAGTGGAATGGTCTGAAAAGTATAATACCCCCATTCTATGCATGGTTTCAGAGGAACAGCGACCGATTGCTCGTAGAATTTTCGATATTATTAAGAGTTCAAATCCCTCTGAGGATGACGCAAAAGCTGCCATTGAGTTTATGAATAGTGCTGATTTCTACGATAGATTATCAGATGGCAGTGAGAGAGACAGACTCTTTATGGAGCTTATTGTAGGCACAAATTCTGTCCTTTTGACCGATGTCAACGATATAAGAAGTAAACTCAGAGCTAAGCTATTGCAGGAGTCGCCTTACTATTGGTTCGGCAGCAGTGAAGTCCAGAAATATCTGAAGTCTATGGTTGATAAGGAGTACAAGCTCCGAGGAAGCGAAATGGCAAGTCAGATAATTGATCGAATGGATACCGCTCAACTCCGAGAGTATTTGAAACGCAGAATTGATGAAGATGCTGAATTCGGCATACAGATTCTTAAAGGAGAAGATGGTAAATAATGCGTTGTTACGATGCAGAAAGCTGTTTCAACGAGATAATCGCTTACTTTAATTCCGAGGTAAGCGGTTATCCGTTCATAGCTAATATAGATGATGCAACGATATTGCAAGATATTTGTTCTAAAATGCAAGCGGACAGTAATAAAAAGATTATTAGGGTATCAGACTACTGTAATGGGGACAATCTTCCTAATGAAAGTGAATTGCTCACTCATGTCGCTTCTGCTGACAATGGAGTTGTCCTCGGATTATCGTCATATTATATGCTTCGTGGAGAACAGGCGTTAAAGAAATCTGTATCAACACTTCTGCAGATGTCAGTACATGGTCATGTTGTTATAATCATCTACGGTTGTAGCAGCATTCTAAGTAATGCTATTAGTGCTGACGGAGGAAGACCTGACCACCGCACGGTTATATTAGAGAAGCCACAAATCTGTTTACCTAAGATAACATTGACACAATCATCTGAATTAGAGAAGGATTCTTCGGTGATAAAGGGAATTTCCAAACTCTTTTCCATGTTAGAGAATATGTCATATTGTAATGATTCTTCGTCGAAATCCGAGCTTATTGTTCATACTCATTATTCATCTACGCTATTCAAAAACGCAATGATGCCTGTGGATACCATAAATGGTATTTTCGCAATTTTGTGCAGAAATCATCCGGAGATAAAGGCATCATTGGAGCAAAGCTGGGGTACTGACGCACAATGGACGAGCTTATCAAACATATTAAAAGAACACGGTTCATTATCCGCTGCTATTGATACTGTATTAGGAAGTACCGTTAATCTGTCTATGCTGATAGATGATGTCTTTGATGATCTGAAATCGGAAAAGGCATGGTATCTTTGGCTTGCAATGAAGATATTTGGCGTTAAGGAAAACACTTATCTCTCCCTTGCTGTAAAGAAAAGTCAGTCCTTAAATGAGCTTATAGATTTGGTCTATATGATGCTGTTGGATTATAAACATGATGATTCAAATTTTGTATCCTTGTATAAAGAAAGGAAACGAATTATAGAAAAGCTCCCCGATAATAGCGTATTAACGCAAGAGTACTGCGATCATGTAGGAAAATACGAAAAAAATGCTATCTATTATCTTACAGATTTAAGCTATAAGGAAAAAAGAGCATTTTTATTCTATCTTGGAAAACCAGAGTATTCATACACTGAATCTGAGATTCGTACTGTTACCGAATATGCTTTCCACGATTTATATGTTTACCTGAATGGGTTTAAATTCGATGAGCGAAACACACCTAACCCGTCAAATGATACGGATTTGCTATCAATGCTCACAGACTACTTCCATGACTATAAACTCCAAAAAGTCACAAACAGGATTTATCCTGAGTTCATGGAAGTGGTTGATAATAACGCTGTAATGCGTCCATTTACTAAATTACTTCCAAGAATCAGCATCGTGAATGATATTGATAGAAGTGATGCTCAAATCCATTTCTTTGATGCTTTGGGTGTGGAATACTTAGCATTTATTATTGATAGATGCAAAACATATGGATTGCAGTTTGTCATTCATGTAGCTCACTGCGAGCTTCCCTCTATAACATCACAAAATCTTGAATTCAAGAAATTCTTCAAACTTGTTCCTGATGATAATGGAGAGCTAAAACTGCCTGGCACTAAGGAACTTGATGAGCTGAAGCACCATAGTAAAGAATTCGATTATCGAAAATGTAAAGAGCCGGTTCATCTGTTTTTAGAGCTTGAGATTATTGATAAAGAACTTAAACAGCTCAAAGAGATGCTCATTAATCAGGAATTTAAGAAGATAATCATTATATCAGATCATGGTGCAAGCAGGTTATCTGTAATACACCAATCAGAATGTAAGATGCACACTTTAGAATGCAACGGTAGTCATAGCGGAAGATGCTGTCCGACATCTTCTGATCCAAACATTTCTGAGGGTGTATATGAGAATGGCTTTGCTATCCTTGCAAATTATGATCGTTTCAAAGGCGGTCGTCCGGCAAATGTTGAAGTACATGGCGGAGCAACACTCGAAGAAACCGTTGTTCCTATCATTGAACTTACATTAAAGCCTGAAAAGACGGACATTTATTTCGTAAGCAAATATATTGAGTTTCATAACAAAGAAATTGTTTCTGTTGTGGTTCATTCTAACTTGATGATAGCAGCTCCAAAGCTGATAATCAAGGGCATTGCAAATCCTGCATTCTCCTGTGAGTGCAGTTGTAGTGGAAATGTCGATACTAAACACTACAAGTTTGATATTCCTGAAATAAAACGTAGTGGAAAATTTACTGCTGATTTGTATGATGGCGATTCACTCATACAACAAGATATGACGTTTGAAACAAAGAAAGCAGTAGGCACAGCAAAGGATTTCTTTTCATAATCGGAGGTCTGTATGAGCGAATTAAAATATCAGAGTGCTGACTTCATTGATAGACTTCGAGATGCGTTTGATGAAATGGTTCTGTATAAAGACCTGAAAAAGAGCAACTTCATTTCCTCATTCAAATTGCCATCATTTATGCGTGATTGGGTAATTAAGCGCTTTCAAGATGAAGATGGAGAGATAGACACAGACGGTGCGAGTGAGTTTATTAAGCAATTCATTCCAAAGAAAGAAGAATGGAAAAGCATTCTGAACCGTGTTGTGAATTTCCATGAGACAGTCAAATTCTTGGGAAAAATCTCTGTAAACATAAATATCAAGAATCAGCTTGTCACGTTTAGGCTGCCGGATTTCGGTCTTGAGTTCAAAGAAACAATTATTCCGAGAGAAGTTTGGGATGAATGTTGCGATGAGCTATTGAAATCCGAGGAGAATTGGGGCATTATTGAAATAGGATACTATATGCCCGAAGATGAAAAAGATCCTGGCAAGATCAAACTTGTAAGCTATCAGGATTTTTGTCCCTATGAAGTATCATTGGAAGATTATAAGTCTGCAAACGAGGACTTCTCTCTGACAGAGTGGGTAGACATTATACTTTCTGCTGTTGACTATAATCCGGAAGGATATGAGTCCTTTGAGCAAAAGCTCACTATGATTCAGCGTCTTCTGCCTTTCGTTGAAAAAAGAGTTAACCTTATGGAACTTGCTCCTCCTGGAACGGGTAAGTCTTATCTGTTTGGTCAGATTTCAAGGTATGGTTGGCTTGTTTCAGGAAAAGTTACACGTTCAAAGCTAATATATGATCTGACAACTAAAAAAGAAGGAGTTGTCGCTTTCAGAGATTATGTCGCTTTGGACGAGATAAGAGAAGCTGAATACATGAAAGATGCCGAGATTCAGTCTGCACTTCAAGCAATTATGGAGAACGGTAAATATCGCGCTCCTGATAATCATGAAGTGAATGTCGATGCAGGAATCATCCTTCTTGGTAATATATCTTCTGATAAGCAGAACGAATACGTCAATATGTGTGTAGAGTTGCCGAAGCCTTTCCACCAGCCACAATTCCTTGACAGAATTCACGGCTTCATAAAGGGCTGGGATTTACCAAGAATGAAAGATGATATGAAGGCACAGGGCTGGGCGCTTAACTCGGAATACTTTGCAACAATAATGCACGAGCTTCGTGATGATGCATCGTACAGAGTCATTGTCGATAAGCTTATCGTAATGCCACCCGACTCTGATACAAGAGATACAGAAGCTATCAAGAAAATCTGCACAGCCTTCTTGAAGTTACTATTCCCTAAAGTCAGAAAGCCAAGTGACATTAGCAGAAGCGATTTTTGGAATTATTGCTTAAAGCCCGCAATGGATATGAGAGCAATAGTCCGCATTCAAATGGGCTTTTCTGACGAGAAGTTACAAGGGAAAACTGTTCCCGATTTTGATGTAGAGGAACTTGACGAAGAATGAAAAAAGTAAAGGCATCACCATGTATATCGTGCGGTAAAAAGGATCTATCTAAAGATGAAGTTGGTATCAATCTTAAACTTATAGGAGAGGATACAGAAAACTTCTACTGTCTTGATTGCCTTGCAAGCGTACTTGATGTAGGTGTTCAAGATATATTAGATAAGATTGAAGAATTCAAAGAAGAAGGCTGTACGTTGTTTTTGTGAGGTGAAGTATGGTGATATACGCTGATAATGCGGCAACAACTCAATTAGATACAGATGCATTTGAAGCGATGAAGCCGTTTCTGCTTGAAAACTACGCTAATCCATCAGGAGCGTATAGCTATTCAAAGAAAGCAAAACAGGCTATAAAAGCAGCTCGCAAGATGATTGCCGAATGCATTAATGCTGAACCTGAACAAATCTATTTTACTTCTGGCGGTACAGAAAGCGATAATTGGGCAATTAAGGGCTTTGCTCTTTCTGATTATGACTATAAAGCTGTTATCACTTCGCAAATCGAGCATCACGCAATCCTCAATTCTTGTTACGACATTGAAAGACTTAAGCACCCTGTTGCATACTTGCCAGTAGATTGCAAAGGTATTGTAGCAACAGATACATTAAATAGGTACATATCAGATCGAATAGGGCTTGTTTCCGTCATGACAGCAAACAACGAAATTGGAACAATAGAACCAATCAAAGAGCTTGCTCAAATAGCACACTCTCATGGTGCTTTATTCCACACAGATGCAGTTCAGGCAGTCGGACATATTCCGATTGACGTAAAAGTGCTGGGCATTGATATGTTATCCGCATCCGCTCATAAGTTCAACGGTCCCAAAGGTATTGGTTTCTTGTACTGTAAAGAAAAGGTATTACAGCCTTTTCATAATGGTGGCTCACAAGAGTTTGGTATGAGAGCTGGAACTGAAAATGTTCCTGCAATCGTAGGGATGGCTGTTGCATTAAGGAAAAACATAATTGAAATGGAACAGAATGCAAAACACTTGCGTCGTTTATCAGAAGAATTACTTTCAATATTAGAAGCATCAAATGTCCCATTCATTCTTAATGGGCATCCAACAAACCGACTGCCCGGCAATATAAATCTATCAATAAAAGGGAAAAGTGGCGAAGGACTGATGCATATGCTTGATCTTAAAGGTATATGCGTTTCTACAGGCTCAGCTTGCGACAGTCATAATCAGCAAGTTTCTCATGTAATACAGGCTATCGGTGTACCGGAGGATTATTGCGAAGGGACTATTCGTATCACCCTTGGCAAACACAACACCGAGGAAGAAGTAAAAGCTATAGCCGAAACGCTTATAAAACTATCAAGGATATGAAGCAATGAAAAGCAGCTCATTTTGCCCTGAATGCGGTAGAAAGATGCGGCAGCAGTTTATAGGGCTAAAGCATTGTGAATGTGGTATTAGTTGGCTAAAGGGAACAGGATTTTTCTATAGAACTCCAGACATGATTTTCTGCCTTAAACGCATTAAAATTGGAGCTAAAACCAAGCAAGTCCCTTTTGTTAAGTATAAAAATACATCAGAGTAAAAAAGCGGAGGAACTTTATCGTCACCTCCGCTTTCACTTTGAATCCACTGGGTTCAAAGTTGCTTATTCGATTCCTTGCTTTTTACTCCTGCTCTTTGTCTGGTCCTTCGGCGTTCTCGGCTTCTTAGCGAGCCTTGTGGCATCACGCTTCATCTTCGACCTCTCAAAGTAACAGGTCTTTTCTCGCTTAGGAGCATTCTTCTTTGCTTCAATAGCTGCCTGATTCAGTTCATCGGTCAGGACTTTCAACCTTTCCTCTTTGCTGTCAAGCTCCTCCTGCTGAGGGAACGGCTCTGCTACGATCTTTTGGGCTTCCTCATGGTCAAGCCTGAGTTTTGCAAGGTCAGTCTGAGTACGCTCAATTCTGCTGTCAATGTTGTATAAGGCGGCTTCAAGACGGTTAAGGTTGTGGGCAAAGCTCTCGATCAGCTTAGTGGTATGTGAAGCGGTCCCTTTCAGGCAAGCGGACATACCACCGCCCATCATGTTGCTGTTTACCGTTACGCTGAGGTCAAAGCCCTGGAAAGAGCCGACCTTCACAGGAGTATCCGCATACATAATAGCCAGTACCGCATCTTCCAAAGCCTTAGCTGCTTCTTTCCTGTCGGTGTATTTTGTCTCACCAACGGTGATCTTGAATACGGGCAGTTTTCTCTCAGGATCAATCGGGAGTTTGCGGAGTGCTTCACGGTCTGTATGGAGATCAGCAAGAATTGCAGTGAGTTTCTGCTCCTGTTCGGGGAACCGAGCGATCTTATCCTCCATTTCAAATACCGTGTTGCGGTGTTCCGCAGCCAGTACCCTCAGTTCTTTCACTTCATTTTCAAGCATCAGCTTTTCTTTGATGCGCTCGTCACCCGTGCAGAGAGCTTTGATCTCCGAATATGTAAGAGCCTGCTGGTCTACATCTTCACATTTTCTTGCCGGAGTTTTACTCGTCATGATCTGAGAGATAAATTTCTGCTTGTTCTCTAAAGTCTGATAGCTGTAGGCATCGAACGTGCCTTTAGTTACATAGCGGAAGATCTGAACATTCTTGTTCTCGTTGCCCTGACGAATAATTCTTCCGGCGCGCTGCTCCAGATCTGCGGGGCGCCAAGGTATATCAAGGTCATGGACGGCGATAAGCCGTTTCTGTACGTTAGTACCCGTACCCATTTTTGCCGTAGAACCGAGCAGAACACGAATCTCACCATTACGGACTTTATCAAAAAGATCGGATTTCTGCTGTTCAGTTTTCGCATCGTGAATGTATGCAATTTCCTCCGCAGGGATACCCCTTGCGATCAGCTTGTCACGAATATCGTCATAAACGCAAAAATCGCATTCTTCCTCCAATGATTCAACCTCAGCAATAGATTTCTTATCTTTAGCATCGTCGGCATCTTCACCCTCGACCTCTGCTTCTCCTGTTGCCTTGTGCGGAACGCCCAAATCACAGAAGATGATCTGCGTGAGCCTGTCCTCAGCCGTTTCAACGTGGATACGGGCAACATTCTCTACGCAGCGGTTGAGCTTCGTATCGGGGTTATCTTCAAATGACGGATCAATCAGACGAGGATCAAGACCAAGCTTTCTTCCATCCGACGTTATCTTGAGCATATTGTCAATCGTGGGATCAACATTGCCTGCATTGATAGCATCAGCTCTGTCGGCAAGCTCCTGAACAAGCTCCTGCTGGAACGAAGTGGCTTCGACTTGAACCACCTGATATTCACAGTCAGGCACATCAAGTTTCAGCGTATCAGCGGTACGAATATCAGCAACCTGTTTGAACATACTCATCAATTCGGGTAGACCTGTATAGTTGGCGATACGGGTGCGCTCCTTGAAGCCATTGCCCGCAGGCTTTAGCTCCCAATCGGTTTTCTGGTCGCCAAAGACCGCAACCCAGTTGTCGAAGTGCTGTAAGCCGTGGTCACGCAGGAAGTCATACTCCAAGTAACGCATCATGGTGTGCAGCTCTGTGATAGAATTGCTCAGAGGTGTGCCAGTTGCAAAAATAACGCCCTTGCCGCCAGTCTTTTCATCGAGGTATCTGCATTTGAGGAAAAGATCGAGTGCTTTCTGTGAAGCCGAATTGGAAATTCCGGCTACATTCTGCAATTTTGTGGCGACGAACAGGTTTTTGAACTCGTGGGCTTCATCGACGAACAGACGGTCGATACCGAGCTGTTCAAAGGTCAGAGTATCGTCCTGATTAGCCTTTTCGAGCTTATCAAGCTGCTTTTGCAGACTTTTACGGGTACGCTCCATAGCCTTGATCTGAAACTTAGAGCCTTCGCTCTTTTTAAGCTCCTCGATACCACGAAGAATAGCATCGATCTGGCTCTGGATCGTCATGACCTGTCTTTCCTTAGAAACAGGGATTTTACCGAGCTGAGAATGACCGATAATAACTGCATCGTAGTTTCCGGTAGCTATCTTAGCAAATAACTGCTGTCGGTTCGCTTTCTGAAAGTCCTTCTTTGTTGCAACAAGAATGTTTGCACCCGGATAGAGCTTCTGAAAATCGTCACCGATTTGCTCCGTCAGATGATTCGGGACAGCAAACAGGCTCTTGGTACACAAGCCCAATCGCTTACTTTCCATAGATGTTGCAATCATTTCAAAAGTTTTGCCCGCACCGACGCAGTGTGCAAACAGCGTATTACCGCCAAACATAGCGTGTGCGATTGCGTTCTTCTGGTGATCGTGAAGTTTAATGTCCGAAGTCATCATCGGGAAAGAAAGAGCCGAGCCGTCGAACTCACGGGGGCGGATACTGTTGAACAGTTCGTTATACTTCTCCACAATAGCTTCACGGCGCTGCGGATCTTTGAAAATCCACGCCTTGAAAGCCTTGCGAATATCGTCAGCTTTGCGCTGTACCACACGGGTAGCATCAATATCCACCACACGCTTTTCCTTTGTGTCGCCCAAGCCGTCAGGCACTTCGATAGTCTTATAGACCTTCGGCTCTTGCAAGTTCAGAAGATGCTCAAAGATGTCATAAGCGTTCATTTTGTGAGTGCCATACTTCTGAGTAGCAAGCACCGACCTGTCGGAAGATTTGTTGCTTACATGGAAAGAGTTAGCGTGAACGGAATACTCCACACCGACGATAGCAGACTTGTTCCAACGGGCAGACGGACTGTCACTCCGCTGATATGCCGGAGTCTGCAACAGCTCATACATGAACTGCTCATAGTATTTCGGATCAAGCCAAGCGGCACCGAGCTTAATGTCAATATCTCCGGCTTTCAGCGGTTCGGGCATAGCCTGTTTCAGTGCTGATACATTGATATTGAAGTCGGGATCATATTCAGCGATCTCCTCAGCTTCACGGAGCTTCTTGCGAATATCGCCCGAAAGGTACTCCGAAGCCGTCTGATAGCCGTTCTCCGTATGGGGTATCTTGAAAATCGCCCCTGTCAGGTCACGCTTCAGTTCGTCCTCCGTCATACCTGTCAGTCCACTCATGTACTCAAAGTCAACCCTTGCCTTCTCCGCAAAGGAGAGCGTGAGTGCTTCAAGTGCCGTGTCAACTCGTTCCACAGCCTTCGGCGGCACAATAGTCCGCTTTGTGAAAACATCGGACTTTTCAAGGAGCTTAGTCTTATCATAGCTCTTTTCCAGTCCTGTCACAAGATTGTAGGACACATCTTCCGCAAAATAACGCTTGTTGGTCTGAGAGTGGATAAGCCCGAACTTCTTGTAGAAATCATCGTATGCCACATTCAGCTTTGCCTGTAAGTCTTTAATGACAGCATCGGGCTTGTCAAGCTCCATCGCTTCGATCAGCTCACGGGTGAGGTCACGAAGCTCAATAAATGCCTTGAAACGCTTGTGCTGCGCTGTTCCCTTATCGAAACGGAACTCGCAGGCGGCGTTATTTTTCTTGAAGAAAACTTGATCGTCAGACATAAAAAAGCTGTAATTACGCAGATTAGACGGAATCTGCACCTGAACGCCGTCAGCGGTCTTAGCATACACATCTCTGCCACGCTCATGACTGATCTCCGCAGAGAGCTTACCGACTGCTTCATGGAGTGCAGATTTCAGGTCAAAGCCGTCCTCAGCAACAACCATAGTGCCTGAGCCGTAGAGCTTGTTGCCCTCGACCACAGTGCCAAGCACCATATCGGGGTGCTGTTCAAAATACTTGTTTATTGGCAGACCGTCAGCAGTTTCACCGATGTGTACCCAATCGGGAATATCGGACATTTCGGCAAGTGACTTGCCTTCATGCTTCTTCAAAAAGATAATATCCGTGGTGACTTCCGTGCCTGCATTATCCTTGAAAGCACCGTTCTTACCGCCCGGAAGTCGGATTGCACCGACGAAGTCAGTCTTGTCAGCCAACATTTGCCTTGTAGTCTCGTCTCGCTTGTCAAGTGTGCCTGCCGAGGTTACGAATGCCATGATACCGCCGTCTTTGAGCTTTGAGAGAGCTTCTGCAAAGAAATAGTCATGAAGTTTGGTAGTATCATGGACAGTATCACGGAAACCAAGCTCACCGAACGGAACATTACCGACAGCTACATCAAAGCTTCCGTTCTGAAAACGGTTCTTTTCAAAGCCCTGAATCGCAATATCCGCATCAGGATAGAGTGCCTGAGCGATTCTGCCCGATAAGCTGTCGATCTCAACGCCGTAGAGCTGAGAGTGTGCCTGCATATCTTCGGGCATACGTCCGAAAAAGTTTCCGATACCCATAGCAGGCTCTAATACGTTACCGCCCTCAAAGCCGAAATTGGCGAGAGCTTCGTAGATGCCGTCTATAACCGTGGGGCTTGTATAAAACGCATCATTTACCGTTGAACGTGCCTGAGCGTACTCCTGCGGAGTCAGCAGCTCGGAAAGCTCCTTATACTCTGCGGCCCACTTCTCATCATTCTTATCAAAAGCCTTAGCCAAAGCACCCCAACCGACATATTTCGACAAGGTTTCCTTTTCCTCAACCGTTGCAGGACGATTTTCCGCTTCAAGTGTTTTCAGCGTTCTGATTGCATCGACATTTGCACGGAATTTCGTCTTAGCACCGCCCTCACCGAGAGTATCATCGGTAATAGTGAAATTATCGCCCTTATCCGGTGCAGGAGCTTCGACCTCACCCTTTTCAGGCGTAATAACCATATATTCACCACTGCGGATAAACTCATCAGTAAGGAAGGTCACACGGGAGATAAGTCTCGGCGCATCTTCAAGTGCCGTATCAGTCAGCGTGATAAATCCATCCATATCAAGGCTTTCGACCTTGTACTCCTTGCCCCTGTATTCAAGATAGTCACCGACAGAAAGCTCAGGAGCAGTCTTTTCGGGTGCAAGCTCATGCTCTTTATCAACATGAACTGTCTGCTCACGCTCCAGACTATCAATGAAATGAAAGCTCATCAGCATATCGCCGTTGTCGAGCCGAGAAGTCAGCTCACCGCCGTCAAAAGCCCAGTTTTTCGCACGGTCGAAATCCATGTGAAGGTCTTTGCCCATAGGTTCACCGTTTTCATCGAGTTTTCTGGAAGTAAAATCAACGGTGCTTACACCCGTGACGATTCTGCGTTCTCCGATACACTCAGGACGGAGATGATCGGTGATCTCAAACATCATTCCCGGCTTGATAGCCTTTTTGAGCTGAGAGAGATTCTTGACCGTCGGAATCTCAGGCTTTTCCGCTTCGGGATTAACCGCTGGCTCAGACTTCACAGGTGCAGACTGCTCCTTTTCAGGTTCAGCCTTGCCGATATATTCATACATTCCGCTGTTAAGGAGCTTATCGTAGGAGATATTCTCCGTGATAGCAAAGCCGCCGCTGTCACGCTGAACTGTGCAATCGTCCGTATAGAACGGCAGCGCACCTGTCAGCGAAATAACCTCAGAAATCTCGCCAGTAATTTTGTGACTAAATCGGTCTCCAACCTCGACAGTATGGAGAGACTGTTTCTCAGCGGACTGCTCTGCTTTGAGCGCCGCCCTCTCTGCTTTCTGTTCGGCAGAAAGGTATGTATCGTCCCTGAGCCGTGATTCGGTCATTGTCCCAACATTATACCACGAATGACGGAATTTCTCGCCATTCTCAAAGGAGAACGTCAGCCCCTTGCTGTCATAATCGACGAGCGAGATTTTCCCCTCACCGCTATGACCACCCGTGCCGTACTCCTTTTTCAGAAAATCGGCTAACTGCTGTACAGTCGGGTGCTGTTCCTCATAGAAGTCCTGCACACGGAGCTTACCGTGAACAAAGCCTGTACCACGGTCGATCTCAGCGGCCAATGCTTCATAGACCTGAACACCGTCAACTACCGGGCCTTTGGAAAACTCGGATTTTGATTTTTCCTTTTCAGTATTTGAAGCCGTCAGCGGTTCGGAATCGCCAAATAAAGAAAGCTGTTCGCCCTCAATATCGGGATTCTCCCAAAACGGCACATCATCTTGCTCATTTCGCTGAATTTCGTCAATGACTGTTTCATCGGTAAACAGAGGTTTATCAATAACCGCAGTATCCTCAACAGGTGTCTCCACCGCAGAAGCATCATTAACGCGCATAACACCCAGCTCATAAGCAAGCAAGTCAAGCTCTGACGTGTGATTCTCATAGGTATCAATGGAAATGACACCCTCAGCGTTGTCTATAATAACAGTTGCACCGTGGGAAAGTGCCTTGTCCTTGATCTCGTCAAGGCTTTCAGCATCACCCTTGTATTTCAGCGTGACCGAAGGCACATCATCGACATGAGAAGAAATATCGGAAATATCGGCGGCATCGCTCATAAGGTCAACCGTCTGTTCGTCCTTGCCAGTATGACGCTCGATTACTTCATCGGGTGCAGATACAAGATCGCTGAAATCAAGATCAGTCAGACCGTTCTCGATCATATCCTCGATACTATCAAACTGCTCTGTATCGAATACCTCGCCGTCAAATTCGTGAGTGATCTTGAAATCCACAAGGTCAGCCGTTACCTGAATCGGCAGCTCATCATCGGTCAGCGTGGTAAACGCAAGACCGACATTGTGCAGATCATCAAAATCAGCACCCTGACGGTATTCCGCTTCACAGAAGTCGATGATAAGCGACTTTGCCTTGTCAAGCGGAGTTTCAAAGGTACGCTGAAAATCCATGATCTCCACAGGCTTATCGGGATTATGTTCAAGCATTGCAGTTTGCAGGAGCTTCAGGAATGTGGACAGCTCACGGTACGGCTCGATCTCCATTTTATCGCCACGGTTATAGATACCGCAGACAGGTTCGCCGCCGTAAAACAGTTCACCGACCTTATCACCGTCAGCGATAGCCAGTTTCCATGTGCCGCCCTCAGTTTCCGCAGACTCGCAGTCAGTGCCGAAGAACTTGTCAACGACCTGCTGTAATGTCTGGAGCTTCTCAGCCTCACGCTTCGGAGGGTTCAGCTCAAAAGCCTGTTCGATCAGAACGGTATATCCTGCTTCACGGAGCTTTGCAGAGTATTCGTCCTTAACATGATCGGGAAAACCAACCATAGGAGAACCGTTCTTTGACAGCATACGCAGTCCGAGGACTTCTGCACCGACCTCCGCATTTTTGCCGTACATCTCGTAAAAATCACCGACTTTTCGCAGAGAGACTGGTCCGTTATCCTCCTGCTCTGCCTGTTCGGGAGTATCAACAACAGGTGCAGGCTTTTCAGCCTTAGACAGAATCTCAAAGCCCTTTTTCTCCATATCCTGCTGCCAGCCGTCATAGGCAAGCACATCGGAAGTGCCAAGCAGAATACCGCCGTAATCAGGTGCATCAAGGTCTTTCAGCGAAATGCTCTTGTCACTGATACTCTCGACCTCACGGCGCTTGCCCTCATATAGAATAGTATCACCGACAGCGAGATCGGACACCTTTGCAGTTTCGGGCTTCTCCTGCACAAGCTCCTTTTCACGGAAGAACTCAGGCATTTCAGTAAAGCCGAAGCTGTCACAGAAATAAGCTGTATCCTTGCCGTCAACTGAAATGACAATAACATCGGAAACAGACAGAGAATGACCTCTGAAATCTTCGGGGTGTTTGGTGTTAAACTGCGTATAGAGTGCTTCAAGAGTTGCATTGCCCCTGAACTCTCCGACTTCACCCTCATAGACAAGCTCATAATCATCGTGATTGAGCTGTACCCCGTCCTTTCTGAGCTGTTCCATATCCTCAAAGCGGACACCGTGATACTTCTCACCGCTGGGCAACTGATAGATTTTGAAAGTACCCTGTGCCTTTTCCACATCATCATAGGTGAGGTTCGGGTGCTGTGCCTTGAAATCGTCGAAGATACGCTGTTCCTCAGCGGTCAGCTCGGAATGTGCTTCAAGGAAAGGAACGAAAATGTCAAGCATTCTCTGTGCCCTCTCCTTATATTCCGGCTGATTGAACGGGTGCTGCGTATAGCCGAGGATACCCTCATTATATGTGTGGATATGGTCAATCAGCGAACCGCCGCCTGTGCCTTTGCCGTCGCCAATATCAAAGCGGCCGTCATAGTTGAACTCCTCACCGCCGATGACAGCGGTAATGCTGAAATCGGTCTTTTTGTACCAGCCCGCTTTCAGCTCAGGGATATTTCTCTCCGAGTGCTGTTTTTCATCGAGGTATTCAAGGACTGCATTGACGAGAGCAAAACTGCAATCGGGGTGTGCAAGGGCAAAATCGTGAACGATGTCACTTTCGCTTACCCATTCATCGCCCTTATCCTTGCCGAAATGGAAGGACAGGCTATCCGGCTGCTTTTCGGGCTTTTCAGCTTCAAAGGTCACATTGTACTTGTGCTTTGCGATACAAGCAAACGCTTTCTCTGTCTGGTTCTCATCACCGAGAACATCAAACAGAGCCTTTTTGATACGGTTGAGCTTCGGGATATTATCGCCGTTCTCCCACCCGTGGAGTGCGGCACCGTCAAATGCAGAGATAAGCTCCTTTACCGTATCATCGGAAATATCGGGAATATCGTCCTTGATAAAATCAAGCACCGCCCAATATGCCAAGTCCTCATATTCCTCATGGATACGGTCAATGAACGCCTGTCCGATCTCCTCAAAGGAAACGAAACGCTCCATACCGCCGAAACTGCACTTGTAACCGTCCTCAGTCCTCTCCGTATGCAGAGAGTGACGGAGATTTTCAGCATAATAATATGTGCGGTCTGAGATCTCGCCCTGTTCAAAGACGAACTCAATATCCGCAGAATTGCCGCCCTCTAAAAGACCGAGTGCAAGCTCCTTGTGAATATCCTCACCGTCATGAAAACGACGGGCAAGGTCATAGAACGCAGACTCACTCAGATGATAGCCGAAAGCCGCCTTATCGCTGGGCTTGTGCTTGTCGAGATAACCGCTGTCAAACAGCGGATACGCCATATCCTCCCACTCATCGCTGGACAGTGTACGCTCCGCTAAGAACTTCGCAAGGTCAGCCTTCGGGAATAATACTTCTTCCTCAGTCGGAACTCTGCTTGCATTCTTACGGTCAATAACTGCCTGCTTATGGGCAGTCAGAAAGTCAGCTACATCGGATTCCTGCAAAGCGTTATGCAGAATCTCGTCACACGCCTGAATATCCTCAGCCGTGAAAGTCTCGTCAATGCTGTCGATCTGACCTCTCGTCACATCACCGACAAACATAGCGGTAATAGCCGCCCTTTGTTCATCGGAGAAATCGTGCTGAGAAAAGAAGTCAGAAAGCTCGATACTGCGGTCAAATCTGGACTTTGCTTCAAGCATATCGGTGAGCTTGCTGTTTTCTCCGTATCGTTCAGCCGGAGCCTGAGCGATATATGCGTTTACAAGTGAGAGCATTTCGCCAAACTGTGCTTCATCGTATCTGCTGTCAAAGAAGTCAGCAAGGTCAAGCTGCATATCCTCGACTGCAAGGCGGTGAACTACGGGCGAAAGAGCGATATTCTGCTCCATCGGCAGACCGAGGTCAGCCATTTTACGGAGCATATTTGTCTCACGGACAGCGTTCTCCAATGCTCTATGGAAAGCAGGAGCGTTCTCCTTATCCACTGCAAAAGCGACTTTGCCGTCACGCACAACAGCATGATATTTCACACTTGTTTCGAGGAACGGCTTGACATTTCCGAACTGTTCAGGTGTGAGCTTGCTCATATAATAATGGGTATCACGGTTGGCACGATAGTCACGGTTGCCGACTTCCTGCGCCTTATCGGGACTTGCAAACTGCCGACGCATATTCACAACTTCGTCCCTGATGTTGCGGACTGCAAAGAGGTCAGCATGAGAAACTGTCAGCGTACCCTTGCCGGATGGATAGACTCTGCCCGAAAACTGCATACTGCGCTTTGACATGATCTCTGCCATTTTCAGAACTAAATCACGGTCAGCCGAAAGATACTCTTTCTGCGGAATATAGCGATACTCTGTTGAACCGAAGATGTTTTTTTCGGGCGGAGAATATGGTCTGTTTGATTTGTTCGGTACAAGATCGGGAGTGCCTGCAATCTGCCTGAACCACTCCACATCTTTATCATTGATCGCCATAATGACGGAATTATCACGGGCATAGGCATAGTAGTTAATGCCCGAATTATCAAGCTGTTCCTGCAATCTTGCAAAATCCGCAGTCTGAATCGTCACAAGGCTCTTGTCTCTGTTATCTGTTGCCTTGTGCCACATTTGGTTGCCGTATGTAATAATATCAGCCACGCTGTCAACCTCCTTCTTTTCAGTCTCTTGTTCTACAACTTTTGGAATACCTCTGAGCATATCATTCCAGTCTTTATATGTATCGGGAGTGATAACACGCTTCATGTCAGGATACTGCTCCTGCAAACGCTGGGCAAAATCATTGCCTGCGGTATCATTGTCGGAGCATAAAAATACATTCTCAGGAGCGATATTATGACGAAGCATCGTATCAAGGACGATACTCGGCTTCACGCCCATCATGGAAACAAGCCTGCAATTATCAAGTTCTTTGCTGTGCATTTGCAGATAGGAAAGCATATCTATTGCCGACTCAAAGAAAAAGGCCTTTTCGCCAGTGCCGTGTACTACCTCAAATCCGTGACCGCCAGCCGAGCCTGTTGCAATGCCTTTGAATTTATGCTCCGTTGATGTACCGACCTTTTCCGCACCGATGACTTTGCCCTGATCGTCATAGTACTTGAAAAGTACATTGCCTGTCTTTTCTTCCTGAGAGATAATGCCTTTCTTCACAAGTGCGGAAAGCATATCATAGTCAAGCCCTCTGGTCTTGCACAGATACGCAAACACACGCCTGCAATTATCAGCTTCAGCAAGGGAAAGCTCCCTTGCCGTTTGTTGAACAGGTTTCGATTCGTATGTACGGGACGGAGTATAGGTGCGGTCAATGAGTTCTCCGGTCAGAGCTTCAACAGCATCAATAAAGGACATATCCATATATTCTCGGAGTAAGCCGATATTATCGCCGCCCTTATTTTCGCTGAACCTGAACCATTGACCACGTTCTCCCGGACCGTTATCCTTGATATGCAGGCTGTCATGTTCCTTCCACACATACTCTTTGCCGACCTTTTTCAGGTCAAAGCCGTGAGACATGAGGAACTGAGGAAGATTGACGAGGTTCGCCCTTTCTTTCTGCTCATCAGTAATTCTCATCTGTTATTCCAGCCCCTGATCATTTCTCTTTTTGGGTGTCTGCTGAGGTTTCTGCTGGCCTCGGCCGCTGATACGCTGGGCATCTCTCTGCATTTTGCTACGGGAAAAGAAAGCTTTTTTGGAATCCTTTTTTGCGACCGTGACCGCAGACTTCTCACCGCCGAACACAGCGGAATGTTCCACGCCCTTAGATGTCAGCTCTGCCGATTTCTTCCGAGCCTGCCCCTCACCTATACGCTGGGTGAAACGCTCCTGCTTCGGGAGTGTCTTAAAATAGTCGGGGTTGACATACTCCACGGCTCTTTTCCCCTTGACAGCACTCTCGATCTGCTGATATGCCTGAGAGTTCGCCTTAGATACTGTGACTGCTACCGTATCATTTTTGCGGACAACCGCAGAATACGGAATGTTCGCCTTTTGCAGTTCTGCCACGATCTTTCGTGCCGTGTCAATCGACTCAACACGGGTGTGCTTATCGTCCTTGCCGAGTGAAACGTAGTATTCAGGGTTGATGGTCTCATACTTGCCCTTTTCACCCTTACCGCCGTTCTCCTTTGCGGCATCAGTATGTGCGATCTTTCCGATAGAAGCATACATCACATCATTCAGAGTTGACACATCATTCTTTGAAACGGTAATTCCGACCTTATCCTCACCCTTAGTAGCAGCGGAAAATTGTACGCCTGCCGACATAAGAGCCGACATGACCTCAACAGCCTGAATTTCCGTCATAGTCTCCACATGACGGTCATTTCGAGGCAATTCCTTGTAATAATCAGGGTTCACCTTGAAACCGCCGTCATCAGTCAAAACAGCATCACCCTTATCAAGCATATCCGACAGCCAGCTATCGACCTCAACTTCATCGTGCATATTGAGAAGCTCAAGCTGACTTTTCATTTTAGCAAGCTCCTCAACTGCATTATCTCTCATTTCCTGCGGAACAAATGGATTTTCTGCAAGGCTCTCCATAGACTTGATACCTTCCGCAAGCTCTGCCTTTGCCTTGTCAATGTCCTCCTTAGAGCCGTTGTTGATGATACCGTCGATCATGTTGTAATCATCTTCAAGCTGCATCTCCACATTGGCAAGGGGTTGAATATTCAATTGATCTGCAAGTTCAGCGACCTTAGTACGGTCAAGCGTTTCGACCTTCTGTGCCGCCTGAACAGCACTCTCAGCAAGTGTCGGCATATCAATATTGCCTTTCTGAACCATTTCACCGAGCTTATCTCCGGTCAGCTTCATAGAAGCATCGAGCTGATCATTGACCTGCTCCTCATAGTGTGTTTCAGGACGGGCAAGCTTCACGATCTTATCATCAAGTGCTGAAATACGCTCATTCACATCTTTGAGCTGTTCGGAGAGATTATATTTGTCAACAACACTTGTTGCAGGATCATTGTAAGTATCAAGGATTTTCTGCTTTTTCGCTTCAAGTGTTGCTTTTTTATCGCTCAGGCAATCAACAGTTGCACCATTCAACCTTGTCATTGCATCGGCAAAAGCTTCACGGCGTTCCTTGTTAAAGCCGATAGAAAAGCTCTTGATCGTATCGTTCAGAGCGATAACACGGTTGAGCTTGTGTTCGATACGGTCACGCTTTACTGTAAATTTGTCGATCTTCTTCCACCCTTGGTCGATCTTCTGCTGTCGCTCAGGAATTTTCTCCTCACGGATAGCCTGAATACGCTTCTCGTTAAGGGCAATAACAGCACCGATACCCGGCAAATTGCCGATCGTAGCTTTCAGCATACGGTTGGTATCTTCGAGCTTATCAGCCTTTGCGGAAAGAGCTTCGATCTTCGCTTTGTTGCGGCCGATCTTATCTGTCTGATTGGCGATTTTTTCATCAAGAGAGTCGATACGGCTCTGATGATGTTCTGCCTTTGCGTTCAGCAGAGGAAGAAGTTTTCCCGACTTCTGAACGCTGGTTTCGTCCTGCTGCTGTTCCCGAGACTGAGCCTGTTTTCTTCTCAGTTCTTCCGCATCGACCGCAGGCTGGTCGGCGGTTCTCTTATCGTCATTATCCTGTACTGGCATAGGCTACCTCACTTTGTGTGCTTCACGATGATGATAACCGCTGCGGTCATGGCGGTAACAACGGCACTTCCGATTACAATGATCTTCTTCATTGTCTGAACTTCCTTTCTCTTTCTTCGTTCTGAATGCTACGCTCCTGTTCGCCCTGCTGTCTGCGACGGGCGATCTCAGACAAGTGTTGATGTTTTTCTCTTGAAAAGTGCGAATGACTGTTGCGGCGAAAATAATCGTCAAACAGCTCATTCAAAGTCGGAACTGTATCCGCCGCACGCTGTTCAGGAACAGTAGGTGCTTTCGCTTTTTCCTTGATTTTCTCATGTTCCTGAATATCCGACATCGTTCTGCCGTTCACGGAGATCACACGGTCAAGCTCACGCTGAAGCGTGGGAGTATCGCAAAGCCAAAAATCCACATAGGTCTTGCAGAGGGCAAGCTGGACCTCATCGGGACGGTTCTGCAGTGCACCGATCGTTGTGTTCAATAGTTCTGCGACTTCGCCCAAAAGCTGATAGTAACCGTCAGGTTCTCCGTATACTTGCAGTTCACGGAGCAATGCTTCATAGTTGCCGGACTCCGCTTTTGCGATAATATCCTCGACTTGTTCCTTGCAGCTGCCGTCATAGGTCAGCACCATTTCGGTTTCACCGTATCGTGCTGAAAAAGGAATACCGCTTTTGTCGATGGCTACGCATATCTCCTGTGCCTTATCCGTATTAAAGCGGATAAACTCCTTGTTGGCGATAGAAGTAATATCTATGCCTGCGATATATGAAAACTCTGTCACGGTGCGATCATCTCCCTGATCGTGTCGATAAGGTCAGTATTGGTGCTGTCGGCATCGTACTCCATAGCATACGCACCGCAGATATTCTCCTGAATACGGCGAGGGAGCGGTCTCAGCTCACGCACAGGAACACCGATCAGCTTTGCAACATTGCCAAGCTCTGAAACTGCAAGTGCCTTGTTCACAAGGTCATAGAAACGCTCTGTTTGCGAGCTGTCCATCATGTACTCATAAACGATAGTCTGCTGCGTATCGTAATCAAGGCTGCGAAGTGTCACAAGCAAAATGCCAGTTGATTTTGCAACCTCATTAAGCCCGATATATACCGAGCCTTTCTGCCACAGATCGTCCAGTGCTTCAAAGACTATCTTTTTGTCCTCGTCATTTCTGATAGCAACAGTTTCAAAAACTGCCGTCATACTGTTTTTGATCTCATCGTTCATAACGGAAATGCTGTATTCGGAGACACCGAGGATCTTTGCGACTTCCGCAAGCTGGTTGTTGTTCATAAAGAACACTCCTTTCTGGATTCAGCCCTGCAAGCGATTGACTTTTTCGGGGCGGTTTGTTATAATAGAGTAAATAAGTGATTGGGCGACTGCCCTTCAAATCGAAATTTGTGAGGTGGTATAATGAATAAAATTAAGCTGACTGCACTTCCTTGTATATGTGCAGATGTTTTTTACGGTACTGAAATAATCAGACCGGGAGGAGAAGCATTGAATTTTGCTGCTCATGCCTCGCACTTTAAGGATATAGATGTTACGCTTCTTGGTGTTGTCGGAAAAGATAAATATGCAGAAGCGATAATGGATTCAATATCAAAGCTTGATATTGACAAAAACCATATACGCATTGATGAAAGGTATCAAACTGCAAATAATGTGACTTACCTTACAGAATCGGGCGATAGGTATTATAAAGATGATTCATGGAACGGAGAAATTCTCGATAACATCGTACTGAATGATAATGAAATCAAAATCTTATCAAGGTCCGATGTAGTCTTTGTTCATTTCTGGGCTTCGTGTTTTTCGCAAGTAGTTGAACTGAAGGAAACTCTTGGCTTTAAGCTTGCGGTAGATTTTGATGTATATAGAGATTTTGCAGATATGGAACGATTTGCTCCGCATGTTGATTTCTTTATGATAAGCGGCTCGGAAGAACTCCTGCCGAGGTTCAAAGAATTATCGAATAAATACCGTTGCCTGTTCAACGTGTCACTTGCAGAACGTGGAAGCGTTACATACTTTAATGGACAGGAATTCAAAGTGCAAGCTGTGAAAGTTGAAAGCATAATTGACACGACCGGTTGTGGTGACAGCTATCACGCCGGATTTGTCTGCTCATATATGCTCGAAAATAATATTGAAAAGGCTATGAATGTCGGTTCTGAAATTGCAGCAGAAACCTTAAAACATTACGGTGGATTCTGAATAATCAAAAACACAACTTCCAGTTTGTAGAACTACACTCAAACAGCAAGGACACCCTTGCTGTTTTTATTTACCCCTCTCCGTTTTCCACTGATAGTACATCTTTCCGTTGTACGGATTCTCCACGATCTCAGGGCAGACGATCGTCTTTTTGCCCTTAGAGGTGTAGCTTGTGGAATTGCCGTCAAGCAGTTCCTTGATCTGATCATCGGAGAGAGATATCCCATACACTTTTGCGATATTCATACCGCACTTACCCTTGCAGTACCAGCCAAATTTACCCTTGACTATATCTGCACCGCATTTCGGGCATTTGCCGATAGGCTCATGACCGCCGTCAGAAAGAGAAACTGACTTATCGACCGAACCGTATTTACGGCACATATCAGCGATAAACTGTTGAATGCCCGACATGAACACCGTTTCGGGAAGGCTGCCGTGTTCGATCTGCTGTAACTTTGATTCCCATTCAGCCGTCAGTTTTGCGGACTTCACCTCATCGGGAACGACCTTGACAAGTTCCTTGCCTCTGTCTGTTGCCCTGAGTTGTTTGCCGACACGCTCCACATAACCGTTTTTCACAAGTGATTCAATGGTTGCCGCTCGTGTCGCAGGAGTACCGAGTCCCTTTTTCTCCGTTTCCTCGTCATAGTCCTCGTTTCCGGCTCTCTCCATAGCAGATAACAGCGTATCTTCCGTGTAGGGCTTCGGCGGAGAAGTGAAGTGTTCGCCCTTGCTTGCAGTTACAATGAAGGTCTGTCCCTCAGATACCGCAGGCAGAGATTTTTCATCATTCTTTTTGTCGGATTGCTTTGCATAAGCTTTCCAACCCATATCAAGAATGGTTCTGCCTGTTGCCGTAAACTCCGTACCGTTGCAGATACCTGTCAGCTTGACCGCTTCATACTTGTGTGCCGAAGCCGTTGCACAGATGAGTTTTGTGGCGATCAGCGTGAGGATATTTTTCTCACCTGTCGGCAGTGAAGAAAGGTCAGCCGTTGAGATACCGCTTGTGGGGATAATTGCGTGATGTCCCGATACCTTGCTGTTGTTGATGACCTTTGCAATATCGGGAGTATGGAAGATACCGAACCCGAAATAGGTATCACAGAGCTTTGCAACATCAAGAGCTGTCTGTGCCATATCATCGCTGAGATACTGGCTGTCGGTACGGGGATAAGTGACGAGCTTGCCCTCATAGAGCGACTGGGTATAGTCCAGTGTTTGCTGTGCCGTGTACCCGAAAGCTTTGTTTGCTTCACGCTGTAAGGTTGTCAGGTCATAGAGCTTCGGAGCTTTATCGGTCTTGACCTCACGCTTGACCGAGCTGATCGTAACCGTACTGCCGTCACAGGTAGAAACAAGCGTATCGGCGGCATTTTCATCATCGATCCTTGCAGAAGAAAGAATGAACCCACCGCAGTTGAGGTCTGACGTGTAATACTTCTGCTTGATAAATCCATTGACCTCCGCATCACGCTGAACAATCATTGCAAGTGTCGGAGTCTGCACACGCCCGATATTGAGCTTGCCTCCGTAACGAACGGAAAACAGACGAGAGCCGTTCATTCCCACAAGCCAGTCAGCCCTTGCACGGGCATAGCCTGCATTGAAAAGATTATCGTATGCGGACATTGGCTTCATAATAGAAAGTGCCTTGCGTATAGCGGATTCTTCAAGAGAAGAAACCCATAAACGCTTCACAGGCTTGCGGCACCGAGCCATGTTATACACATAACGGAAGATACATTCTCCCTCTCTGTCCGCATCGGTCGCACAGATGATCTCTGTTACCTCGTCCTTATTCATAAGGTTTTTCAGAAGATCGTACTGAGCCTTTGTGCTGTCCGTGACATGGAACAGCCAGCTGTCGGGGATCATAGGAAGCTGAGAAAAGCTCCACTTCTGGTTCCAGCCGTTGCCATAGTCATTCGGGAACTTCAAGCCCACCAAATGACCGACACACCAAGATACAATATACCCGTTGCCTTCGGTGTAACCTTTCTTTGTAGCATTCGCACCTACTACAGAACTGATTGCACGGCTTACACTGGGCTTTTCGCCCACGATTAGAATTGCCATATATCGACTTCCTTTCATTTTTATTTCCCAAACTCTAAAAATACTTGATTTCGGGAAATAGATGTAGTATAATAAGGTTAAAGGAGCGTGAGTGCTTATGAAACTGATTGAAAGAAAAGACTATCTGGAAAAAATGATCAATGTGATCGGTACGCCTGATATAAAGGTCATCACGGGTGTCCGCCGAAGCGGTAAGTCCAAATTGCTGGAAGCATTCAAAAGCTATGTAAGTGCTAACATCGAGACTGCCAATATCATACACATCAACTTCAATTTGCCCGATTTTGATGATTTGACAGAATATAGACCGTTGTATGACTATATCAACGCAGCCTACAAGGAAGGCGCTGATAATTTCGTCCTGATAGATGAAATACAGATGTGCAATAATTTTGAAAAGGCAATAAATGGCTTACACGCATCAGAAAAATTCGATATTTATATCACAGGCTCTAATGCGTTTCTGTTAAGCTCCGATCTTGCAACACTGTTCACAGGAAGAACTTTCGAGATCAAGGTCTATCCGTTTTCCTTTGCTGAATATGTAAAATACTTTGCATATACTGACCTCTACACTGCCTTTGATAAATATGTCTGCGAAGGCGGTATGGCTGGCTCTTATGTGTATAAGGACGCCCAAGCGAAATATGACTATATTGCAGAAGTCTTTAATACTCTGATCGTCAGGGATATTCGCAAAAAGTATAAAATTCGCAATACGATTCTTATGGACAGACTTGCTGACTTTCTCATGGATAATATCTCGAACCTCACATCTGCCAGATCCATTGCTGATACTTTTAACAGCCATAAGGACAAGATCAACCATAAGACTGTCAGCTCATATATGCAGTATCTCTGCAATGCCTTTGCATTTTATAAAGTACGCCGATATGACATCAAGGGAAAGAAATATCTCTCGACAAATGAGAAATACTACCTCAGCGATCATTCCTTCCGCTATGCAAAGCTCGGAACGAAGAATATGGACTACGGCAGAGTGCTTGAAAATATTGTAGCTATTGAACTGCTTCGCCGTGGCTATGAGGTTTATGTCGGTGTCCTTTACAAGAAAGAGGTTGACTTTGTAGCGATCAAGCGTGATGAGAAGCTGTATATTCAGGTTTCGGATAGTATCACCGATGAAAAAACTTTTCAGCGTGAGGTATCACCGCTGCTGTCCATTAAGGATGCTTATCCCAAGATGCTGATCGCAAGGACACGCCACGATGCCTATCAGTATGAAGGCATAAAGATCATCGACTTTTCGGACTGGCTCACAAACACATAACACGTTATGTTTCCCAAAATCAATAAATTCACAAGTTTGGGAAACAGACAGCAAACACCTTTCTCCTACATTTCATATCATAATAGGAGAAACCTTTTTTGTAGGAGAAAAAATAGGAGAAAAGCATCTGATTATCAAAGCACATTTCCTGATATGGGGAGTGTGCTTTTACTTTGTAGAATTGTTGTACGACCTGAGTCGGAAATACACCTCAGTTGTGATGTTGACCGGAATCATATAGTTGGAATACTCGTCCCCGATATATCCTGCTTTTCTGAGTGCATAGATAACCTTTGCAGCGGTATCTTTGTCAACCTCAAGCCACTCACGAATCTGCTTGTTCGAGGTATATTTGTCATGCGAGATATGATAGATAAGTATATCCATATCTTTCTCCGAGATGCCCTCAACCTTTACGGAATCAAGCGGAGCAAAGTTATGTATGCTTACAGAGAAAGAAGGCTTTTTCTCCTTATTAGGGGCAAGGCACTCATCGTCAGGCTCGATCATATTATCATAGAACCTGAACTCATCGTCCTCATCATCGTCAATCTCAATATCGTCCTCGTCATCGCCGTACTTCTCACGGAAACGCTCGTTGATCTTGCCATTGCTTTCACCGAACTTATATGCAGCGTATGCAACACCTGCCATAGCACCGAGTCCGACAATTCCCTTGATGATCTTCTTTACGTTCATAATAGAAACCTCCACATTTTTCAGTATTCTACGGGTTCACCGTAGTTGATTTTTTTGATTGATTTGATATTAGCTCCGAGGTCAAGACCGTTCCAGTTGTAAAAACCCCATGAGCCTGAGAATGCTACGCAGGACGGTAAGTTATAATCGTCATAGATAAACTCAACGATACACTTTCCGCTGCCGCCGAAGTTGTGATATTTACCCTCACCATCATCGGCATAACCCTTGCTGTCGCATATTTTTGTAGTAAACTGCGTACCGTTTTCAAGCTCGATCAGGAAACGATCTCCGCAGTATCCGTACCATACACCCATAGCACAGCAGTAATCTCCGTATTCGTCACGGCGTATTCCTGTTTCTGTTATGGTATCGACCTTTGAACCGTATATTGCCCCTGAGCTGGGCATAGCCGTCAGTCCCGAAGCTCTTTCGCCTGCAAAGCAGTTTGTCCAGCCGTCCTCATACGGAAAGTCATATATGACCTTGACTGTTTCGGTCTTGCCGTAAGCAGTTGAAGGTGTTACGGAATATCCGTCTTTTTCTTCCTCAGAAAGAATAGGCTCGACTGTCACTGTGTACTCTGTATTCTCACGCAGACCTGTTATGTAGCAAAGGTTATTGCCTTTGAAAGCAAAGTACATATTACCGCCGTAGGCATAGTTATCATCATGAGCCGTGCAGCTCACATAATAGTCACGGTCAGGCTCAGAATCCCATGAGACTTTCAGGCAGGAAACAGAAACAGTTGATACATTCAGGTTATCCGCTGTCAGCTCAATCGATTCAGGTTCGGAAGATACTCCCGAAAACTCCATAATAAAGCCCATAATAAGGCTGATTGCTTTCCTCTGTATGTCAGGATCAAACATCTTTCTTTTTCTGCTCCTTTTACTTTGCCTTCATTTCTTTTACGAAAGCACGGTATTTCGCCGTATATTCATAGGACTTGCCGAAGATATTGACCGCTGCCTTGTAAAGATTCGGCTCATGTTCCTCAATAATTGCAAGCTCCTCATTGATATGTTTGCTGAAAGGACAGCCTACACAGCCTGTTCGCCGCAAGCCATACTCCGTATAACACCGGGAGTGCTTAACATCGAACATCTGCTCATAGTCCTTTTTATCGCCGTCCGTGTACCAAAATACCGGACGGAATGTGTTGCACCCCTTAGACTTGCACTCAGAAAAACAAGTCTTGAAAGCTGCGGAACGGATACCGCCCTCAGCCTGTCGGATACCTGTTATATCCAAGTCTGCATCATGTTCCTTGACGATACGCTTTGCGGGCTTCTTTTTCGCATATTCACAGCACTTGTTGGATATGGGGAAATCCGGCGGATTCTGCATGATAAACTCTTTTAGGAAACGGTTGCGATAGATCGAAAAACGGCTTATCTTCTGGATACCGTCCTTATCTGAATAGCGTTCACCGCACCACCATTGCAGAGCTGTCTTGCACCGAGGATACTTCTGTAACAGCACTTCAAGCGGTTCGTCCTCCCACTGGAAGTGGTGTGCCTGCAAACGCATCATCTGTTCGGAAACATATTTCGACAGGAAAGGAACACCATACTCCTTAACGCAAGTCGGGATAGGCTTATCGGGCTTGACACGCTCAATGGTGATACCGTATTTCTGTTCAAGGAAGTCCAAATGCTCCTTAGTTGCGGAGTATTCAAGCCCCGTGTCTATCCAGAAATACTTGACCTTGCCGTCCTCATCGACCTTGTGAATCAGGTCAAGGACAATATCGCTGTCACTTCCGCCGCTGATACTGCACACGGCATCATAAGACCGCATCAGGATACGCTGTGCCTTGCACATACTGGTATAAATGGTGTAGTTGTTGTTATCAGCACACTTGTTCAGAGCTTCATCAATCATTGTGAAGCCCTCCCAAGATGTGAGCGATCACATCGACCGTCCAACCGTTGCCGATACACTTGTATCGCTGGGTATTGGAAATGCCTGCGGTATAGTTGTCGGGAAGTGTCTGCAAACGCTCCGCTTCGATCGGTGTGAGCTTGCGAATCACATAGTCACCGTCGGGGAGGTCTATCTTATACAGCCCTGTCTTAGCACCTTGACCGCCGCCATTGGCAGAGAGTGTGACAGACTTGCCAACCACGGAGTAAATACGCTGCCCCTGTCCGCCTTTGCCGTAATGCCCGATACGGACGGGAGTGCATACAAGACTATCCTTCTGCACGGTTGTCAGGCAGTTGGATTTGCCGTCCTCACGCACTTCGATATGCTGTTCAGTTTTTTCACCGTCAACGTATCTGCCACGCTGGGCGGCGCCGACAGGCATAGCGACCGCAGTTGTACCGCCGTTAAAACCTGAGTATTTGATGATAGTCGCTTCACCATACTTGTGATAGCCTGCCATGACAGTTCGGGACTTGTCCGTACCCTGATATGTATTGATCGGGATAGGCTCTGCGACCATAGTCCGCTGCTTGCGCTCCAAAGTGTTATACAGCACCGCACCATCATAAGAAGCGGTCATACAGTAGGACTTGTCCTGCCAAGCAACACCGCTTTCAAGCACATCTTTCAGCAGGATACCCTTATCCGCAGGAAAAGAAGCAAACGGAATGTTCGTCCAGTAGCAGCGTTTACGGTTCTGAGCCGACACAAGCGCCGAGTTGATCATGATAGGCTCAACACCGAGTGTTTTGCTGATCTCGTCCTTGATGTTCTGGTGAACGGAGTAGTTATTTTCATAGAGGAAATACTTACAGCCGGATTCCTCTAAGGCTCGCACATACTCCTTGAAAAGCCTGAATCCCTCACCGTTGCAGTCAACCTCTCTGTCCTTTTTGGCGATAGACCAATAGGTGCAGGGCGAACCGCCGAGCAAAAGGTCATATCCTTTGAACTGCGTAAAGTCGCCGTCATATACATTCCCGTGATGAACGATTACGGGGAAATTACGCTTTGAGACCGTGACGGCATACTTGTCGATCTCAAACGCATCATAGCACTCCACGGGAATGCCAGCCCTTTGCAGAGCAAGCATACCGCAGGAAATGCCGTCAAATAAGCTGAGTACCTTCATTAGACAAATTCTCTCTCTTTTCTCATTGTCTTATGTTGTCTGTTCTGTTGTCGGGAACTTTGAATCCACTGGGTTCAAAGTTGATCATACTTCGTAGTAGTCATCAAAAAGATCGTTATAGTTCTCCTGAAGCTCCTCAAACTCTTCGCAGAGCTTGTCATACTTCTTCTGGATAACATTCTTTTCACAGGCGAAGTTCTCCGCAGCGGTCAAATCGCCGATAAACTGTCCTGCTTCAAATCCACGAAGAAACCACTTCTTTCTCACGCCCTCAACTGCCCTTGCTGAAACGCCTGCAATTCCGGCTGCCCCTGCCACCGCTGCCGCACATACAGCGATCTTCTTCATCTTTCTCATTCTTTTGCCCTCTCTTTCTTATTCTTCATCGTCCTGATTATCGTAGAACCTCATATCGTCCTCAGATTCTTCGGTGATCTCTGTATCATCGTCATACTCAGGCTCAAACTGAACCGCTGTCTTATTGCCGCCTTTCTTTTTCTTCATCAGGAAGAAGCCTGCGACACCGACACCGATCAGAGCAACCACACCGAAAACAAGAATCATACTATTCTTGTTCATAGGAACAGACTTTGCCTGAGCTGCTGACTCAGATGATTCCTCGCCGTCCTCTGCGGTATCTTCGGCATAGTCAACATCGTTACTGTCGCCGGACTGCACTCTGCCGTTAGCCTTTTCCGCTTCCTGAGCTGCCTGTTCGGGAGTGATCTTGTCCTTTTCATCATCGTCCTCATCTCCTGCGTAAAGCAGAGCATACAGGTCATAATCGTCAACTTTGTTCAGGAAATACACGTTGTCCTCGCCATTGCCTGCCGTGTAATTTATAAGCACATAGAAAACGTGACCGTCCTTTGTGGTCACAGCGATGAACTGCATTTCCTCTGTGTTGTAAATGATTTGTTCTGACTTGATAAGAGTAGCGTTGCCGTCTGTATCATAGTAGGGATCACCGTCATAGTCGGGGGCAACATCGTTTGTCTCTGCCTCGGCAAGCTCACTCATGACCTCACGGAACTTTTCCATATCATCGGAGCTTTCGTCCGCAGGCTCAGAAGCGGTTGTTTCCGTAGTCTCTGCTGTTCCTACTTCGGCAGAAGCGGTAATACCGCCAACACTTGCTGCTGCAAGCATGAAAGCAGCCATCACAGCACTAATCATTCTTGTTTTCATCATCGTCCTCCTCAGAGTAAAATCTCATTTGTTCTTCATATTTGCCGCCTTTGCCGAGATCGTCTATCTCATCATCGGTCAGACCACGAGCCTTCATATTCTGAATCTGCTCATGTTCTCTGGCAAGCACGGTTTCTAATTCCTCTCCATCACAATTCAGCTTTTCGCAGAGTGAGAGGTAACGCAGCCTTGTGATTTCGGAGAGAAGCCGTCTGCGTTCCTCTGTATCCCGCTTGATATTTCTTTCAAGCTGCTCTGCCTTTTTGCTGAATTTCTCTATTTTTGCATCATATAAAGCCATTATGTACCTCCGTTAATACAGCACGAGCCGAGGATCAATATAGTCCCAGCCGTAGCCGTCGGTGTCTATATAAATATGGAAATTAACATTTCCGGCTGTTGTTTTGGCAAATTCCTTGCCTTCCTTGATACTGTCGCCCTCCTCGTAGTCATTTATAAGCACCGCATTTGCAATGGTGACTTCCGTATCACGCTTAGTACCGCCCGTGCCGTCATACCAATACTGTACATCGTCCTTGCGGATAGTGATTTTGTTGTCATCGGTATCAACATCGGTTATCTTACCGCTGAAAGGCATTTTGAGCTTTGTACCGCTGTCAGCATACACCTTGATACCCTGGTACAGACCGTCACTTTCTTCATTCCAGCCTGTCATTTCATATCCGAACTCTCTTTTGAGGGAATAGTCACGGATAGACGGCTCGGGCAGAAGATTATGCAAGGTCTGATGATTGCCATAGAGTGTATTTCCGTCCTCGTTGCCGACAAGCAGATTGTAATACTGCCAGCGTTCTGTCTTGTGGGACATTGATTTTAGCTTGTCCTCTATGACCTCATCAAAAGTCTTTTTCTGCTTGACGTTGTAGTAGAGATTGCACTCCGTTTTCCAATACTGTTTCTGCACATAACCATACAGAGCTGAACAATTGCTGTCGCCTGTCCACGATCTCGCATCGGATTCTGTAATCATGAACCAAGCATCATCGTTCTCCCAACCGTAGAACGAACGGTACTGATTATCTCCGTCATGATTTTGGAAGAAAAATTTGCCGTTATCATCTATCCAATAGAACGGTGGCTTTGTATGTGCGCTGTCTGCATAATAGCGGTTATCAAGAACATAATAGCCCGTGAGAGCATAATCTTCGTTTGGGTTCAGTACACGATAATTGCTGTTCATATAACAATAGCCGTCACCGTCAAGATACTGACCAAGCTCTGAGGTATAAGAAGTCGGCTTGAATTTGTAAGTCCAAGCTCCGTTGCTTTTACTTGCTGATTGCTCGCAATAATAGTAACTGCCGTCGGTACTGCTTCCACCGCCGAAATATACATAGGTGTCAAGCTCCTCCCAACGGGATTTATTGTCATACCAATATACGAACTCATACTCCGCATTGAAAATGTCCTCAAGCAAATCCTCTGTATCGCTTTTGAATTTCCAATACTTAATATCGCCGTTATCATCGGCATCAAAATCATAGTAATACGCACACAGAAAAGCCCACAGTTTGTAGCAATCGAAATCATATTGCGGTTTCCAATCGTAGACCGAAGATTTGCCCCAGTACCAGTTGTCGGGTTTATCTTTAAGGTCTTTTTTCTTAGCACCAAAAGCAGTCAGACCTTTTTTCCAATCAGAAGTATCGCTGACTTTAAGTATTTTCTGATTGAAGTTATAAACAAGCTCCGTGTAATACTTTTCAGCTTCGGAAAGGTCATAGTCCTGCGCCGCATAAGTGCCGAGAGTAAAACCACCGCCTGAAACTATGGAGCTGAAAATCATGATGATAAAAGCAAACACAAGAAAGATAATAAGTATCGGAACAGCTATTGCTGCAAAGAACTTTTTGACTTCCTTTTCATAGACATTTTTCACGAATTTGAAAGCCGACTTGAAACTCTCAGCCACCGTTTTTTTAGTTTTCTTATTTTTGGGTTTACGCTTCTTTCTCTGCTTGTATTTATCGTGATTTTCATTCAGCTTGTTTTCCTGCCGATTGAGTTTTTTATTGGATTTCGACTTTTCATCGGACAGGCGATCACGCTTTTTTTCTTCTCGCTGTAACCGCTGAGGCTTACTTATCTTATCTTTGACAGGTTCAGCTATTCTGCGTTTTGCAGAGTCAATGGCGTGAAGCATATCGTTATCCTGATCTTCGTTGACAGCTTTTTGCCACGCAGAGGCTCTCATTTGCTTTATCGAATATGAGGCAGGCTTTAATGCAAGCAAGCCGGGACGGGAGTTTCTGGTGATTTTTTTCTGATTACGCAGTTCCTTAACACGGAACTGCTGTTCTGTTTTTAGCTGTTTACGCTCAAATTTCAGCTCACGCTTTGTCTGCTTATATGCCTGCAATCGGCGCTTGTTCATCGCCTTGCGGAGCGTATTGCCCTTATCTTTTACAATTCGGGCTTTATACTCCGCCTTTGCTTTCTTCAAATCGGCTTTTGTCGCAGCCATTTTCGGCTTCTGAGTTTTCGCCTTATAGAGCTTGTTATCAGCTTTCTTTAGCTGTAACTTCGCTTTTTCGAGCTTATACTGCTTCTTTGTTTTCAGGTGATTGTGCGTACCCTTGACAGCATCGACCGCCGTGCGACCCACAAGAAATACGCCACGATGATAATCGTCCACCGCTTCACGGGTGTACTTCTGTTTGAGCTTGTTGCGGACTTCACGCTGGGCAGTATCCGTTGTTTTCAAACCGACAGTCTCCGCAGCGAGTGCTGTATCGACCGCCGTCTGTGTAACATCGTGAACTGCAAAGTTTATAGCACGGACGTTTGCCTTGAACAGCTTTCCCTTGAATGTCTTTGGCTGCCATGATTTGATCGTCCGTGTGACTGACGGTTTATCGCCCTGTATGCGGTATTTCGCATTTGCAAACTTATGGACGATACCCCGACCGCCGTGATGCGTTTTCTCATCACGGACGATATATGCACGGGTATGAAAGCGACCTCTGCTGTTTGCTTCACGGCGGAAGTCTATCTGAAACTGCTTCGACCGTCTGCTGACTTTGTCGAAACGAGCCTGCGCTCTACGGAGGTTATTCTCTTTTCTCTGTAAGCTCATAAATCCTCCAATCTGCGCAGTTTACGCACCCTCAGTAGGTTTTGTGGTCATGAGTTTATACATCTCTGTATCCATCGGAAAATGGTCTGTAAACGGCAGAAGCACTTTATCATAGCGGATAAGTCCCTCGCCCGGACCGCTGTTTGTTACAAACTTCATCTGCTCCTTAGAAATATGGAGCTTTTCAGCGAGAATGTCTCTGTCTCCGGCTGCCTGGTTCAGCATATATACAAAATCCGAGTTATCAAAGATGTTCTCAACCTCCTGAGAAGAAAGCAAGTCCTTGACATTTTGCGTGATGCCTGTCGGCACACCGCCCCATTTACGGAAACGCTTCCAGATCTCAGCCGAATACTTCGCTGTCTGTTCCTCTTTCAGAAGGAGGTGGAACTCATCAATGTAGTAGCGAGTGATTTTTTTCTTTTCACGGTTAGCTGATACTCTGTTCCATACCGTATCCTGAACGATCAGCATACCTACTTTTTTTAGCTGATTGCCAAGCTCCTTAATATCAAAGCAGATGATACGATTACTCATATCAATGTTGGTGCGGTGATTAAAGAGATTCTGGCTGCCGTTTACGAACATTTCAAGAGAATTTGCTACACGCAGAGCGACTTCGCCTTCATTATTAAGCTCCTGCTGCAAATCGGAGAGAAGCGGCATCTTTTCAGGCGTCGGCTCATTTTCGATAAAATGCTTGTAGATGCTCTGAACACATTTGTCGATAACAGAGCGTTCCTCAGCGGAAAGACCGTAGCGACCTCCGACAATGATCTCACAAAGCGAAATCAGGAAGTCGGACTTATTTGCGATCACTTCCATAGGATTGCTGAACAGATAATCGTCAATGGTAATGTCCATAGGGTTGATATGCTGTTCGGAATTGCTTGCAATTCTGATAAGCTGTCCGTGCAGAGCCGAAACAAGCGGAAAATACTCTCCTTCGGGGTCGCAGATGATTATGTCATCAACTGTTGTAAGAAAGCAGTCGAGTATTTCACGCTTTACGCTGAAACTCTTGCCTGCACCCGGCGTACCGAGGATAAGTCCATTCGGATTTTTGAGCCTTGACCTGTTGGCACGGATCATATTTCCCGACAGCGTATTGATTCCGTAATAGGTAGCCTGTCCGTCCTGAAACAGCTCTTTAGTGGTAAACGGCACGAAGATAGCGATACCGCTTGTGTGCATCTCACGGCGGACAGGAATCTCGTTATAGCACAGCGGAAGTGTGGAAACGAGTGTCTGTTCCTGTCGATAATCATAGGGAAACATCGTGCAGTTATTCTTCTGGCAGACACGCTTCAGCATTTCAGAAAGAAGTTTCAGCTCCTTTTTACTTTTTGCATAAGCTCTCAGTGAAATACTGATATGAAAAAGACGCTCATTCTTGCTGTTCAGATCAGCGAGGAGCTTTTCAATGTCCTCGATATACATCTTGATCGCAGGAGGAAGAATATCGGGATCATAACCCGATTGCGAAGCCTTTTTCTGTTCGTCGATTTTCATCTGCTCCACATTGGTGAGCTTCTTTTTGACGAATTTCAGGGCATCTATCTGGTCCAGCGGATCAACATGAATATTCACGCAGAAAAGGTTCTGCATTTCAAGGAAGTCCTTTAATATCTCGTCCGACAGCTCTCCGGCAAGGATATTCATACCCCATACAGCACCGTAGGCATTGCCGATCTCAAAATCTGCCTTGTTGAATTTTAGTGATGGAGGACTGATAAAGTCCTTCGTGTCCATTCCAGCTTTAAGCATAGAGTCCCAATTGAAAATGAAGGGGGAGTTTCTGTAGGGATTGAGAGCATAGTACAGGGCTTCGAGCCTTTGCTTGCCGTCAAGTAATTCAGCTTCAACACCAAAAGCCTTAAAGCCTTTGATAATATCATTCTTTATGCTCATCAGCTTTGCCCTTGCTGCCTTGTATGATGTGGATTCGATACCAAATGTCAGGAACTTTCTTGCCGACTGACCGTTAGAGCCTTTCATCAGCTTATCGGTCAGCATTTCGCTGTACTCCTTGCGGATCGCATTGAAATCATCGTCCTGTTCAGGTATCTGTACCGTTTTTACGAGCTTTTCCTTTGATCTGTTCTGATTTTCAAAGGTAAGCTGGAATTTAATTGTGTTGTCAAAGAGATTGATAACATCACAATACTTTGAGAAGATATTATTTTGTTCCTCAAACTCCGAAATAGAGTAATTGGCATCATAAAACTGTACCGTCATAGAGAAGAAGTTCTCCGATACCTGGCAAACACCGTCCTTATACATACACATATATGGAATCGTGTTCTGCACCGTAGTCTTACCGCCATTAGCACTCTTGATTTCCGCCATTCGTGCGGAAAGTATTTTTTTGTCCTCTTTTGTAAGCTGAGAGGCTGGCTTGCCCATGACAACCTTAGACTTGCTGCGGTTATCACTTTTATTGGCATTTCTCTTTCTAAATCCCATTGGTAACCTCCGTTTGTATTCAAAAGCGGAGACACCGAAAGTGTACTATAATAGGAAGCCGTATCAGCCTTTTCTTTCGGCATCTCTCAGCTTTTTCTTGATTCTTGTGTATTCGATATGCCTTTCAAAGCACTCAAATATGTTTGTTGTGCGGTAATACCGCTTTCGAGGTCTTGTAAAGTATTCACGCATATATTTTGCCTGTTTCTCCAAGAAAACACCATTTTTCTTATAAAGTCCGCAGAGTATCGCAGGAGCAGCGACTGCACCCATAGCGAAGATTGCCCCGGACATTCCTATAGCTGTTTTCGTCAGAAAGAAAACAGGCACTCCGAGAACAAGACCGATACCAAAGCATATTACCTGTCTTTTGGTAAATCCCATAATGAACTTCTCTTTGATGTCGTTCAGGTCTTTAGGGATTTGTACATAATGTGCCATAAATCCTCCAATCTTGTTCAAGGTCAATGTGCGTTAAACACACTTTTGCTGATAGCTCCTGTACGCAGAATGGTAAAGATAAGTGCTGCCGTGTATCCCATTAGCATTGCCATTTGCATTATCACACCGTCCTTGCTTGAATTGAGCGTAGCGATCATATTGCTAAACAGCGTTTTGAAAATACCGAGTGCGACTACGATAAAGAACCCCTGGAAAGAAAGAGCTAAGAGCTGTTTTACCCAGTTTTTACCGATGCTTGCCCATTCTCCGCTGTCCATCATTGTTGCCATAGGAATAGGTGCAATGCTGAGATACATAAACACCTCGATGATACGGCTTGCAAGGGTAATTACGATTGCAACAATAAGTATCATCACTCCCAGATGAACAATAAGGGATATGAACCACACCGTCATCAGTTCTCCCAAGCCTAAGCTATTGAGAGCTGATTTCTTTATCGCAAGACTTTTAGATAGATAGTCACCGCTGCCGAACAGCGTGGCAAGTCCGTTAGAGCATACATTTGTGCCAAACGAAAATAGTGCGGAAGCGATGTAATATGTGTTGGCTACAAGTATTACACCGCATAAGGCTTTGATGATCCATTTTATAAAGATCGAATCATCGAAGTCTTTGAAATTATTTCCCCGAATGACCATTTGACAAAGCTCATTCAAGAGGATGACTGTAAGAATGAAACCTCCAATAGGGACTACAACATTGTTACAGAGCGTTTCGATAGTTGCCCAAATCCCGTAGCCTGTCGGCGCACTTCCGGCAGTTCCCGTAAACTGAGCAGGATGCTTTGTAAGAAAGTTTGATACAAGGTTTCCCTTTGCTCCCGAACCTGTTGTCTGAGCAAATGTATCAGTCAGAAGATCGGAAATTCCGTCAAACTGAGATTTTATGCCGTCCTTGAATAAGTCACAGCACCAATCCTCCAAAGCATCAATCGCATCGCTGATTACTCCCATTTATTCATCACCCCTCTCCGAGGAATTCATCAATGGTCTGTCATATTTCACAAGCTGACGTAATTCCAGTTTTGTGGGGAGAAGGTTTCTGCAAAAATACGCAGATCCGAAATGATTGCCCTTTGTTGTAAAGAGCATATTCTGCTGTGTGTGATAGTCAACCCGACTATCAAAGCAAAGCATCTGAATCTCATTGTTGAATATCTTGTATCGTGCCTTACCCTGAATACTGTTCACGGGCAAGAGCAGAGCAAAAGGCTTCTGAAAAGCAAAAGCTCGTTTCAGGACTTCATTCTTCTTAGAAAATGGGGGATTGCTTACGAGAATATCCCATTCGTCAGGCTCAAAGTGAAAAAAATCCTTGTCATCTTTCAAGCTGCTTCGTTCCACATAAAACCCCTGTTCGGTAAGATACTGATAAAACGCACTCCATTCTTCATCGAACGGGCACCATATTTTCTTGTCTTTCGGCAGAAATTCCATTAACGGCTCTACCGCATAGAATGGAGTGTACACTTCATCTCCTGCACTTGTTTTATTGGCAGTTAAATATCCGATATTTATTGCCATTTATATTTTCACTCCCTTTCATATCTGAGAGTGCAGATTGCTTACCCAAAACCCATTATTGCAATGCAAAACCCACCGCTATGTAGCTAATCTGCTTATATTCAGGTCAGAACGTCACTTAAATTGCGCCCGTCATCATTGTTTCAAGAACAGGAACGAGGACGATTGCAAGGAGTATCAGACCAAGGCCTGACATGAGCTGCTTCATGCCCTGGGATTTCGCACCGGGGTTATCATTACCGTAACCTTCCAGAAGGTTTACAACGCCCCATACACCAACACCTGCACCGATCAGGCAGATAACGCTCTTGAGTACGGTACAAGCAGTAGAAATGAAAGAAGAAGTATCAACAGCACCCGTGCCTGCTGCAAATGCCTGAGTTACACAGGTAGATGCCATAACGCCTGCGATCGTGCAGAACATGGTTGCCTTCTTTGCACCACGGGTGAGCTTAGAGAGCCACTTGTGCTTCGGTGCAGAGGCAGTGGCTGCTGTCTCCATTGCGGTTGCATCGACCGCAGAAATATTCAGTTCGTTCATAGGTAAAAAGTCTCCCTCAAAAAAATAAAGTAATAATTGTCCGCAGCTTCAACCGATTCTTTTTTTAGGCAATACCACACAAAGATCGTGCGGTATTGCCTTTATTCGGTTTCTTCACTGTCTGAGTTAAAAGCCGACATATATCTCTTTTTCTTCGGTTTCCTCAGATATTGCAGTACCAGCTTTATCTTTTTCTTCTGCTGATACTGTTGTAACTTCCTGTCCGGCGTTTGTCATATCCACACCATAAGCCGAAAAACGTTCTCTTTTGGGCAGTTTCAAACGCATCTCTCTTCGGTTACTCACATAGTTTTCGATGTTAAATTCCTGCTCAGGATTGTCATCTAACAGCATAGGGTACTGCTTATGACGGGTAATATCAAACTTGTCCGAGAAGAACGGACGCACTCCTCGCACTTGCAGGATACATTTACCGCCGTCCATGACCGCCAGTTCGTCCTGAGATTTCAGCTCTTTTCCGAGCTTCTGATAGTTCATTCCGTAGCTCTCCGATTGTCCACGGTTGGTAGAGGTGTTGAAACTGTCGATAGTTTCTTTACCGAGACTTTCGGATATCTCTTTCAGCGTGGACTTCTCCTTGCCGCCCAAAAACAGCATCGTATCACAGTTGCCTTCAATCGTATCTGCATTATCTTTATATATAGCCTTTAGCTGGCTCTTAGCTTGCAAGATGATCGACGCACTGATTTCACGGCTTCGGATCGTCGCTATGAGCTTCTCAAACTGCGGAATTTCACCAATATTCGCAAACTCATCTAACAAACAGCGTACATGATAGGTCAGCTTTCCACCTGGGGAATTATCTGCTTTGGTACAGAGTAGGTTGAAAAGCTGGGAATACATGATAGCCACAAGGAAGTTGAATGTGGCATCAGTATCGGAGATGATGATAAAAAGTGCACTCAGCTCGTCACCGAGCTTGTCAAGGTGCAGCTCATCGTAGGAGGTGATCTCCAAGACCTCATCTATTGCAAAAGGTGCAAGTCGGGTGCTGCAGCTAATAAGGATAGACTTAGCCGTTTTTCCAGCAGCGAGCTTATATGCCTTGTATTGTTTGAGTGCAAATGCACCCAAGCGTCGTTGTTCGGCATCGGGTTCAGCTTCAAAAACATCACCGTAATCAGCCATTACATCAGGATCATCGTGGTTTGTATGGTTTAGCCAGCACTCCACGATCTCAAATTCAAGGTCAATGCTGTTTTTGAACTCCTCATCGTCCTCACGGCACTCCGAATTGTTGATCATGTCGATCAACGTTTCAAAGTTCCATTCGTCTTCGGGGTACATAGCAAAGATAAGGGCAATATACGCAGTATAGAGCAGTTTCTCCGCTTTCACCCAAAAATCATCGCCGGACGGCTGCTGAGAGGAAGAAGTGTTTTTGATAAGCACTTCCACGAATTTCAGAATGTCCTTCTCACGGTTCTTCCTGCTGATATATGCAAACGGATTGTAGTGCATCGACTTCGCAAAATCAATGGTATTGAATACCTTGATCTTGTACGGCTCATAAACAGGGATATATTTTCCCTTATCGTCCTTTTTGTACTTGCCATCATGTGTTTTCTGATACACGATTTTTCCGTTCACACGTTTCGGGCGGCCCCGTTCAAGCATCTTTCCGCACTCCACAAGCACCGTGCCTTTCGGATCGGTAACAACGTAGCTGCTGTGCATCTGCATCAGGTTCGGCTTTACGAAAAATCGTGTCTTACCTGAGCCTGAGCCACCGATAACGAGGATATTTTTATTTCTCGCAAACTTCGGTGCAGAGGGCTTGCCCATTGTGAGAGATTCCGTCTTTGTGAGAATTACATTGTTTTCGGGGCAGGATAAGTCCATATACGGCTCAATATCCTTTTCACCGCCCCATACGGCAGAGCCGTACTCCTCACCCTGGCGAAATTTCTTCCTGTTTTTCGACTTGACATAGAGGACGAGCCTCATTACACCCGCAAGAACCAAGCCGAAAAGAATATCAAACGGGTGTAAACTGGGAATGATTCTTGCAAATGCCACACCGAGATTGCTCATGAAGGGCAGGAGCTTTTCCTGAAAGCCGTCGCCCTCAGCGGTTCGGTACGCAAAGCCAATCAGGTTACCCACATAAGAGAAAGCTACATAGGGGATAGCCTTGATGATCAGCTTTTTGAGTTTTCTCGTGTCGATCTGCAATTCGCAGACCTTTCCTTTCTGTTGGTATCGGCATCAAAAACCGCCGTAAAAACATCATCGTCCCTTGCCCGTGGAACGGGCACAGGCATGAAATAGCCGTAGATCATCGTCTGTTCTCCCTTGTTTTTTCTCTCTGTTTCTGTTTTCGAGGTTTGCTCCTGAGTTTCTGAGCCTGCTGCTGCATCTTCTCACGGGTGAACTCACCACGCTTCGGTGTCTTGCACTGGTCCTTGCCGACATACTCCGAAAATGCCCTCTTGAAATCCTCTGTCTTAGCAGCGGAAAAGAAAACATGATAGGTAGGCGGCGAGGTGCTTTTATCTCTTTTCAGAGCAAAATCCACATCGTATTTTCGTGCGGTTTTCAGGAAATCCCCGATATTTCGGTCTGAAACCTCAATGCTGTCGAGCTTTGACGGCGACTTAGCCTGCAACTGCTTATAGGTCATTCGCCCTTTTTTCTCTGCCTTGCCCGACATAAACTCCTGCAATGCCGATTTCAGCACATCAGCGGTCATTTTCTCCGCCTTGATCGAAATGTCAATGGTTTTCTTCGCACCGTTCTCATAGTCGGACGGCATTACGCATCACCGCCTTCGTCTGCGGTCGGCATCTCAAAAGTGGAAAATGCTTCACTCTGGAGCCAACGGGTAATGTCACGCTGGACACTCATCACCTTGTCATAGTCGGGCGAGTGATACAGCAGATTTTCCTTGTTGGTCACATCTGTGCCAACGATACAGTATTCATCTTCCGAATGCTCCTCATCGACACCGACCGGACGCACTTCGACGCTGACCGCAATCAGGTTATCGTAGTTGACGAGATCGCCCTCCGGTGTCAGAATAGACTTAGCCATGATCTTCACCTTCCTTTCAAAAAAGCTCATTTGCCGTCTTTCAAGCAGCTACGTCCGGTTTCTTCTCCGCTCCCATAGCCACCACCTCCTCTCAGGAACGTTCAGTCATCATAACCGCCAAAATCTCTTTTGACAGCATACTCAGCCCACCGTCCCTCAGCATTTTCCTTGAACCGCTTGCCGTTGGCTTCGTTGAATAGAGTGCTGATAAGATAACTCTCATAGTTTCGCACATTGTCTGTACGCTTCATCTGCTCAATCGCATTTTCAAGGACGTTTATATCAATCTTTAGCATAGTGGACTTAACAACTTCTCTCGGAAAATCCTGTCCGCAGATACGCTCTGTTTTCTTTCTGGAGCATATCCGCCGAACGATCATCTGAATGATCTCCTCAGCTTCTTCCTCATCACCAAGCCACTCTGCAAAATAAGGAAAGTCGATGTTGGTTTTCACTACTTCGGTATAGATCTCTTTTTCGCTGATATATCCGTCGATCTGTCCGTCTGCCTGTCTTTCAACAGCTTTTTCGCTGTCGGAGCAGGATTGATCGATAGATACTTGATCAATCCGTATTTGATTATTCTTTATTATCTTCTTAGTATTTATTTGCCCCTGATTTTCTACCGCTTGTTTTTCTATGGGTAGAATTTCAAGGGGTAGATTTTCTATGCCTTGTTTTTCTGCCCCTTGCGGTGCTTTTTTTACGGAGCTTACTTTGGCATATGTATCATCATCGTCCCGGTCAGCATCAGGCGTATCTTTTTCGGAATACTCATAGAAGTCATAGACATACTCGATCCGACCGCTGTTCGTTTCATTCGGCATCAGCTTAGTCACATTGAGATACCCCCAATGCTTCAGTTCGTCCAATGCTGCCTTGATTGCTGTTTCTTTCTCTTTGCAGATCGCAGTCAGACCTGAGATAGAGTAATCCCAATTCTCCGGCAAGGAAAGAACTTTACTCAGAAGTCCGATCGCTTTCAGACTGAGGTTCGTTGACCGCAGATGATAGTTGCTCATTACGGTATAGTTTGCATTTTTATTGACACGGCACACCGATGAAGGCGTTGTTTTGACCTTTTTTGTTTTCTTAGCAGACATATCCATTCACCTCCTGTTTTCAGCTCAAGCGAGCTTCATTTGCGTGATCCTGAGCTTATTGACCATATAGGTCTTACCGCTGCATCGGAGGTAGCCTGCATCGTAAAGTTCGTTCAGAGCGTTCCTGATAGTTTTCAGAGAATCATTTTCAAAGAACGGACAAAGCTCCTCTGCGGTATGATAGTCTGTATCGGGAAAATTGAGCATTCTCAGCAGTATAGCTGTTGCTTCGCAGGACAGCTTATCATCGCTGATCGTGATGATTTGGCGTTCAGACATAAAAACCTCCTATTTTTCATTTCGCTTAACTAAAACAGCAGACATGATATTCGATTTTCAGGCATAAAAATAGCGGACAACGCTCCGATTATATGGAACATCGTCCGCCAAATGATTGCTTTTTTGATTGAATTTTAGAGGTCAAAAGCACAGATCCGCTTTATTAGTAACAATAGATTATCATTTTCTTGTTTGGCAAATACACGAGATATTTCCTGTCCCCTATGCCGATTTTCTCTACCGGAATCGGCATTTTTCGCAGGAAACTAAATTTATTTCGTGTGTCTACCATAGGTCTACCAAGTCATGTTATCATTTTTTTGTCTACCAGAAATCTACCGAAATTCTACCAAAAAACATGGTTTTTTATGATTTTTGAAAGCTGTTGTAATTCGGTGCTTTTCAACTTTTGATGCTCAAAAAGCTCGAAAAATCGGGCAAAAAAGGAAACGAAAGACCACAAAAGAGATCAAAGCACTTCAACAATTTACAAACTTAAAATCCCTCGGAGTAAAATCCGTACCGGTTCAAGTCCGGTTAGCGGCACCAGTCTTGGCGCGGACGGCGCAATTCGCGAGCCGTTCGCTTTGCTCACTTCGTTTTGTGATTAGGGTAAGTTTGTTGCCGCAGTCATAAGAAGTGGGAAACCGCTTGCATAATTCGTTATCACTTTTGCGGTAGCGGTATTCTTGCATTTTGACGTCGAAAAATTTAAGGTAAAAACTGTAGATGCCTTTTCACGTTTTTCGCCGACCGGAAGGATTTGAACCCTCGACAACTGAATATTGTCAAACAAATCGGCAGGCTTTGGGTAAATTCTTCTCTTAGTCTGCCGATTTTATATAAAAAAACTTGCACAAAGTTTTTAATCCAACTTTGTTGGATTTGACCGTCTTTGTCTAATATTATGAAATGTGATAAACGACAAAACGGTCTTTTTTTATTTCTCAAGGAAGGACGTGATACCCGTATGGCAGCTGTACTATTAAAATGGAAAATAAAACAAAAGGAGGAAATCGATGAACAACAAACTTATAATCAACACAAATCTGCTTCGTAAAGAATCGGAGTTCAGAACTAGGACCTGTGTGGTAGAAAAAGCGATAGCAGTTCCCCATAAGGTTGTAGGTTTCATTTTGAAATCTGTAACCTCTTCTGATTTTAGTATGTATTTAGAGATGCCGTATGCATTGCAAATCTATAATACTTTTAGAAATCGTTGGTGCGGAGCCTTCTTTGCAGAGAAAGGTTTAAAAGTGATACCAACCGTAAACTGGTCGGATGAAAAATCATTTGATTTCTGCTTTAAAGGCATTGAAAAAGGTTCAATTGTAGCTGTATCAACATATATGTTCCATGAACACAACAATCATTCGGACCAAAAGGACGTATTCATGAAAGGCTACAACAGAATGCTGGAAGCGATCGAACCGTCAAAAATCATCTGCTACAGCGAGCCTTTCAGTGAGATGAGAGGCGATATAATATATATTGATTATGAGCTGAATTCATGGAAATATCTGAACGACGAAAAGATGAAAAGTTACTTCAAGCACACCGAGCCGGTATTGACGGGAATGTCTGAACGTGATATAATTTATAAAACCGGCTACGTCTGCAAAGGCGGAGGAAGTGCATTCGGTGGGGATTGGAAGCCAAAAAAAGAGAGTGACAAACATTTTTTGGGCAAACCAAATTCTATTCAACGCACTCATAAAGAAGGGAAAAATGGGGGATATGACATATTAGTTAAATACGATAAAGATGGGAAATCAGTCGCTGAAAGACATTTAACAGATCATAACCGCCCTGATAAGCATTCAAATCCACACGATCATAAAATTAACTGGGATAAAGGCTTCCCAGATCCAAGTTCACCAATCAATTATCCTGGCGGTAACGCTCCTGAATTTAAAAAATATAATATGGAGGTTAAAATCATGGATATTATCCCATATAATCCTGAAGAAAATAAATTTGAAACTATTGGAGAATTTAAATTTTATTTATCTCGTGGTTGGAACGTAGGCTTTGAATGGCATGGCGTTGAATACGGAATTGAGGGGCACAACAATAGCTTTGACATCTGGATATATGACAAAGGCGACATAGCAAACGGACTGACGCTTGAGCAGACACTTGATTATGAATTTGACGGCGTTAAGCTGAGAGAGTTGATATTAACAGCGGAAATTATAGAAAGAATGTGTACTTAAATACTGAAGTAAAGAGCTGAAGAAATTAGGCTCTTTCTTCTTTGTAAAAATCAAAGAAGAAATGCTTTTTATGTTTAAATTATAATTAAAAATACTAAAGAAACTAGGCACAACGTTCATATCGGGGCTCTGCGCTTTTTCTGTGATTGTCTACTTTTTTGACAGTGGTCCAAGTTGACAGAAATTGTATATGTGATATACTTTGGTTAATGTGATTTATAATTTAACCGACAAATCGGAATTTAGATGCATCGAAGGAAATAGTAATGAAAACTTTACCTATAACAGCCACAAAGGAAGAAATCGGCTATCTGGTTTTCGAATGGATTGAGCTTTTGGCACAAGAAAAATACGCAGAAGCACTGGATTTATTATGTCATGCATTTGTCTGTTGTTTTGAATTAAAGTACATTGATATACCGTCGGCTGCAAAAGTTGCCTCATGGGCTTTTGAAAACACAGGGCTAAAGAATATTAAATTACCATATGGAATAGAAGATATTTCTAATGCGTTTAAAGGGTGTGCATATTTGGAATGTGCATATGTTCCCGGTACGGTGAAAGATATAAGGGGGACTTTTTCTGACTGTGAAAATCTGAGAGAGGTAACAATTGAAAATGGCGTTACCAGCCTCGGCGACTATGCATTTTTTAATTGTACTTCTTTGAAAGAACTGACAATCCCGGAAAGCGTTATGGAATTCGGCACAAAATCGGTGGGGATTATGGAAATCAAAGAATACACCTCTCCCAAAAAACTGGGTTACAGAATCAAGGGTTATCAGACAGTTCCGGGCTTTAAGATAAAGGGAAAAGCCGGTTCTGAGGCGGAAAGATATGCAAAAAATAACGGGATTGAATTTGTGCAAATTTAAAGGAGGAGCAGTTTTATGATTCGTTGGTTAGAACAAGAAGAAGGATTTTGTGAGGGGCGTTTTAAAAGTAAATTTTTTCGTGATGATGAAAATGGCGAGGAGCTGAGCGTTTGTGCCAAAAGCCCCGACCTTGCGGAAGCTTCCGAAAAATGCGTGCAGGCGTTTAATAACCTGAGCGAAAGGCAGATAAGAGAAATCTGCGGAAAAATTGCCGAAAGTGCGGCTGAAATTGCGGCGGAAACGGGCTTTGAACTGCCTGAGATTAACAGTGCGCTTGATATTTTGCAGTACTGCTGGTTTACGACGCTCTATGTGAATATGCTGAGCAATGCTGACAAGATCGCCTATGTTGTTGAGGGCGAGGGCGACTGGGGAGAAGTAATCGGATTTGCCGTAGAAAATAATAATGTGATTTATGTTGGCGTCAACTATTTTGATTGCATGAAGAGAGAAGAATAATTTTCTGTTCGCCAAGCGGTGAAATGAAAAAAACGGAACGATAGAATCAGATTTGGGGAAACGCAAAATGTCATTACAGAACAGAACTTGTATGGAAGAACTATTTGCATTGTTGGGTAAAGCCTCTGCTGTTATTTACGACGATGATGAGTTGAACGAAGCGGTAAACTATGCTTTGGCATTGGAAAATGATGAACGGATATTCTATATGCAAGATATTACTGGTTTACTAAATTTCTTGTTCGCTATGAAACCCATTATGGAAAAGATGCAGGTATGGAACAACAACAATTTAAGATTATTGAGGCTATGGATCATGCGGAGTGTGTTGATTGTGTCCTGTTGGAAAAAATAGAACAAGATTTGAAGTATTATGATTAAAGAGAGAAAAATCAGAACGGGAGAATGAATATGGAAACAAAAAATTTAGAGCAAGTTAAAGAACTGATCAGGCAGATTGCTGATAGTTATGATTTACCTACCGATGAACAGACGAAAGCCATGCGAAAACTGACCGGTATAGACTGGGACGCCGAAGACTTGCGGATGATGTGCTGCGGTTACTGGGAATCTCCTCATACCCTTGATGAGTTGGCTTACTTCTTAAGCAGGCGAGTGAGCTATGCCTATCAACTTCCGGTTTATCAGGCAGATACCCGCCGGCAAAAACAATTGAATACATTAACAGAGAGCAGCTATTCTCAACCAAGAAGGAGAAGATAAGAATGAATCCGAGCTATTTCAGAATCAGATTAAATAAAGAAAAAGCAATAGAACGGTTATGCGGTTGGAATGGAAAAAATATCAAAGAAAAGACTGAAACGCAATTTGATGATGCGGTTTCGGTTTCGATTGATGAAAACGGACAATGGAAAGGTTCTTGTTTATATGTATATGAAAACAAGGGATGGACGGTTTTTGAAGACCTTTCCGGCGGATATGCAGTTATCGGAGCTGAAAACTGGAAGACTTTTGCCAAAGATGATCCGTTGGTAGTTGCCGGCTACAATGATGCCATAAATTATGCTGAGCTTGTGATAATTGAAAATGGAATCATACAGAAAAATTTTATTGAATGTGCCGATATACCGAAGAAAAATGTAAATGAAGGTATAGGATATAAAAATATATGCGACTTAACAGATGTGGCTTCATTTATTGATGATGATGAGTTGGTCTATTCTGATAATGGTACAGTCATTATATTTTAAATATCACATTATCCGTTTTTATCTATCGGAATGACAGCAACGGCAAAAGCCCGCAGTTTTCCTGCGGGCTTGTTTTTAAGAGCAAACCAACATCAAGACAGTGGAGAGCTGTATTTATTCCTTACCAATATGACAGCAATTGAATACATCTGAAACGGCATGAAGCGTGTGCTTAAAAAAGAGTCCTCGTTTATTCTGGCAAGTCAGAATATCGAGGACTTTCTGCTGCCCAAGTTCAAGGAGTTTACAAAACCGCCGTTTATCAGTGTTCTATAACCGCAAAACAACGGTTTTCAGAGTTGCAATTATTCGTTTACAAACTCAATATTGACATTGCCGTTATTGCTGGACACATTCAGCGTTTTTTCTCCGCCATCTTTATTGTCCGGCAAATTACTCTCGCTTTTTTTGATTTCTGATTGAATGGCAAATTCATCATAACTTCCTATAACCGTTCCCGCAATATCCCCGTTTTTAACAGTTAAGTATAGGGCGTCTCCTACATCTAAGTTCCCAAAGGCAATATTTCCTCCATTAGAAGAAATATTTATACTTCCGGTTACAGCCAATGCAGGAAGTGTTATATCCTCGTTTGTTGTGGATAGTGTAAGGTTTTCTAAAAGTGCGTTCGGTATCTGCAATGATATTTTCCGATCTTCGGCAGAGGGTTTTCCCCCAATATAATCCGTCCACTCTTTATCGCTTGCACTTGTCATAGTCAACACATTTTCGTCAGAAACGGAAATATCGTAATACTCCTTGCTGCTTTCCGAATATTTAATATGGACTTGTTCGTCCTCGGACAACGACACTTCGATTTCTCTATCCCGTACATCAAGATTGATTTCATTGATCTGTATATCTGACGTATAGCTTTTTTCCTCAAATGGTTCGCTGCTGTTCGAGCAACCCGACAAAATGAAACTGCCCAATATAAGACACAATACAAGTGAAATGATTTTCTTCATAGTGATTCCTCCATAATTTTATAGATTAGAATTACAATCCTAATTCATAGTAGTATTCGTCATTATCAATCTTTCCTGTGAACTGAAATCCGAAAGAAAGACATAGTTTTTTAGCAATTTTATTTGCGTTATCTATCATTAAGATTACTTTCTTAACGCCTTGAATTTTTAGACCTCTCAAGACATACTCAAAGGCTTTTTTTCCAAGTCCTTTATGTTGAAATTGATAATCTATCATAAAGCGGCAAATGGTTGCTGTATCAGCTTGATCTTCTGCACGCTGATACATAAAAAAACCGATTAGAACATTGTTGTTATAAATTGCATAAGGGTGCATTTCCGGATAATATTTTGCTTCCGCTATGGAAATTGCGTTGCAGCATGAACATTCTTCCATAGTCGTACCAATGCCGTTTTGATTTGTCGTTAATTTGCATACATCAAATATATTTTGTGCGTCAACCACTTTTATACGGATCATGATTATCCCTCGTATTTATAAAGTCTTTCGCTTTAAGACCACAAGCCCCGCAAAAGATAGAGAGGTACTTAGCAGCAGACAGATACCAATGTGCAAAACTGCATTGCTGTTAAGCATAATAATTTGGAAAAATCCAGCCAGGATACCCCGTAATGGTGCAAACGGCGTAAAAATACAAATAATTGCAACTAATACTGCGTCAGTCAGCCACCCATACCAATGTGGTTGTATAGATAACAGTACATGAAGAAAAACCATTACGAGAAGCAGAAAGAAGATCTGTTGCAATCCGGCAATGATAATCCCGTTTTCTGTCCATTTACACACGTCCATCATATTTATAACTGTTTGCGCTGGATATACGGGGTCAATCAATAGATGTATTACTGTGTTGACAAGGGAAATGCAAAACGCCAAGAACCCATAGCTGATTAGGCAACCAAAAAAGTAATCTTTTTTGCTGGCTCCCAAATGCATCAACTTTGTGAAATCATAAAACACAAAAAAGAATGGGGTTAAGACAGCAAGTAGCCAAGTATAATTTCCGTTACTTAAAGCAACATCGCCGGAAGATGCGGCACAAAGCACCACAAGAGTCGTAATAATAAAACTGACCTTATTGCTCGCAAGCAATCGTTTTACAATCGAAAAAACAGCTGTCATCTTTTTACACCTCCCTTATGCCCGATCATTTGTATAAAGAAATCCTGCAAAGACAATGGATGAATTTCCAATGAAGCAGTCTGCTTTGGCGGGTTGTCGAAGATATAACTTGTTACAAGATCTCCAACAGTATCTTGACCGATGATATTTAAATTTCGGGTTGCAGCCTCCACGTCTTTTTGAAATCCGCTGATACTAAATGCTTTTGTTTCAACTGATTGCAATGTATCAAAGAAGCGGACACTGCCTTTATCAATAATGATCAGCTTTTGAATTGTCTTTGCTATTTCTTCAATGATATGGGTGGATACAATAATAATTCGCGGGTGTTTCTGAAAACTCTCTGTCAGCATATCGTAAAACTCCACACGCATAATTGCGTCGAAGCCAAGAACAGGCTCATCTAAAAGAATGACATCTTTATTACTTGCCAAACAGATAATCGTGGAAACCATTGTTTTCATGCCAAGAGAAAGATGATTAAACTTCTTTTTTCCATCCAACTCAAAGCGTTCCATCATTCCCAAAGCAAAGTCGTAATCGTAGTTGGGGTTTACTTCCGAAGCAATCCGTAGCAGCTTCCGCACCGGAAGATTAAAATGCTTTGCAAAGTTTTCGATATAGCTAACTCCTGTATCCAAAGCGGATGTTGATATTGTCTTACCGTCAACTTTAATAATGCCGTTTGTAATATTCTGATACCCGGCAATGGATTTGAGAAGCGTTGTTTTGCCTGCGCCATTCCTGCCAAGCAAGCAATAAATACCTGGTTCATTAATCGACAAAGTAATGTTTTTTAATACGGTTGCTTGCCCGTACTGCTTTGTTACTTGTTTGAGTTCTATCATGCAGCCATTCCTCCTAAACAGCATTTCAATATCTATTGCTTTTCGCAATATCTTATGCTATAATATATTATAAACCTTTGTGTAACACAAATGTCAATAGGAGAAAATAAAAATGAAGAAATATTTTTCAGTAGGGGAAGCCGCAAAGGCTGTCCATACAACAAGTGAAACGCTGCGGCATTATGATCGCATTGGATTGGTGAAGCCAAGCAAAAAAGACGAATGGACAAATTACCGCTATTATACTGACCAGGACATTGTCCGTCTAAATACGGTGCGTGCTTTACAACTTATGGACTTGTCTTTACAGGAGATAAAAAAGGTTTTAGAATATGACGATCTTGAAAAAATTATCGACTTTTTAGTGCAAGCAGAGAAAAAAGCTGATGAAAAAATTGCAGCATTACAATACAGCAAATCAAAAATTGAGTTAGCAAAAGCGGACTATGAAAGAAAATTGAAGGGGCAACAAAAGTTTAATGGTACTTTTCTCAAAGATTATCCGGAACGTGTTATTTTGCTATCAGATACCTTAGAAATGCCCACGCTTGATAATCTTTGGAATTATCTCAGCCATTTTTACGATAAAGTTACTCCTGCCTTAAAAGAGCAGTTTTCCTTTGAGGATTTAGCTGGTATATACACTGAAAACGGAATAGCAAGGCTCTTTGCTGTCTGTATTAATTATGTTGATATAGACGGATTAAATGTATTGCCAAAAGGAAAATATCTATGCGCTAACTGCACTGAAGAAAATAGAGAACAAATGTTGTACGAGTTGATACGCATAGCGCAAACAAAATATGGCGTAGAGCCGAAATTTACAGTACAACTTGTTATTGTATCAGGTATTTTGCAATGGACTTATGAGGTACAGGTTTATGTTGATAGATAAAACACATTAAAACAGAAATATTTTTCATTCTTATTTCGCTCTTTTGCATTGCCTTTTAGCGGATATACTGAATTATTTAAGCTAATAGCAGGAACTGTGCAGACATATCCAAATATCACACCCGTCAATTTCTTCGCTTGTTTTCTTTGAGCGCTTTTTATTCCGGGGCTAGAATTCAATAAGATCAGAGGGTAATTTTCAAAAATCATCCCGGGATTACTTGCATTTGTGTTATCTGCAAAAACAGATATTTTACAGCATTAGTCACAAAAATATCCGCTATCGCATTGCGATAGCGGATATTGATTAGTCCGTGCCGGAACTGTGTTGCGATTATGAAAATAGATGTCTTATCAGCGTGCACAAAAAATCCGTTACCACAAAAGTTATAACGGATTACGCAAGCTGTTTCCCACTTCTTATGATTGCGGCAACAAACTTACCTTAATCACAAAACGAAGTGAGCAAAGCGAACGGCTCGCGAATTGCGCCGTCCGCGCT
>ERZ780218.153-NODE-153-length-74298-cov-8.373948_pt1 | contig 74298 bp, 66 predicted proteins | sample MGYA00510975_ERZ780218 | MGnify/ENA primary metagenome ERZ780218 (study PRJEB29588, sample SAMEA2152063) | human gut metagenome | biome: human gut; feature: human-associated habitat; material: faeces | place: Denmark | collected 2008/2010 ... | reverse complement strand
TCAGGAAGCGACCGCACTTGGCCTGACGCACGCCCCATCCTTGGTCGTACAGGCCAATCCTCCCATTATCTACGCAGGCGTGGCAAGGATTAAGGAATTTTTGGAGCAAGCGTGATATGCCCGCTTTCTCCGACGCGTGTATACGATGACAAAGGAGATGAGAGAAATGACAGGAGCAATACAAAAAAGACTTTGCGTCAGAGGCTTTGCGTGGCGGCGGACGGTTGGCCTGCTGCTGACGACGCTCCTGCTGCTACTGGCGCTGTGCGCCTGCAGTGGGAGAGAACACGTGGAGGATGGCGACGGTCTGAACGATCCGGGATCGACGGAGACCGACGGTCAGGAGATGAAAAGCCTGACCGAGCCGACGCTGTCGCTGACGCTCACCGTTCCCGCTGCATGGGACGATATTGCACAGCTCTCCGCCTGCGACAAGGGGACTGCCTATCTGGGGTATGGAATCATGCTGTTCCATCTGTCGGAAAAGAACGCGCTTGCGGCGTATCCCGACGGGGGAATGGGCAGCGTATGGTGGCTGGACGCCATGAGCTGGGATAATTTCAAGGAATGGAGAGGCTATGACGCCCTACCTGTCCCCGAGATTCTCGGCATCGCCGAGTATGTCCTCGGAGCCGATGATGAGTATGTGTATCTGCTGGTGCTGCCGTCCGATGTGCAGTGGCTGGAAAACGATCCTGTCAGCAAGGCGCAGTATGAACAGCTTTGCGCCGACTCTCAGGAGGTGCTGGAGCGCTTCCTGAATGATAGCAGGATCGTGCTGAACGAGAAATGCCCGGACTCAAGGGTATTTTCTGCTGAAAAAATGTTACAAGAAGATGCTGCTCGGGATTACATTTCGTATCTGTCCGGAAGTACTGATCTGGCGAGCGCTAAGAAAGGAAGCCTGCCGCACTGTGAGTTCCCAGGAATGTCAGCGCTGACAGCTGCGTTGCCGTTGGAGGATGCGGAAAGAGAAGCCGTTCTCAAATGGGCAAATACAGAGAAGGTCGATTCTACGACACGCATCGATTACTATGCCGCGATCGCGGTGCGGCAGCACTATCTTGTGCTGGAACAATTTGGAGATAACGCATGGGAAAATGTGAGCTATACCTTTGAGAAGATTGACCCCGTTGATGGGGCGCTTGGATATCGTATTATTGAAACAGGGGAAAGCATAGGCGCGGCAGAATATGATAAAATCCTTCGCGAATACTGGGACGATGTGGCGAAAAAGGAAGGCGTCGACTATTATGACATCTTCTTGCCCGAGGCTGAACCTCCGGAAAAAATGGCTGATAAGCGAGTTGACCTCATTGCAAAATACAGCGAGGGCATTCCCGTTGAACTCACGACAATATCGGATGCACAAGCCTGCCGGGTAAATCTATCCTTTAATGGGAAAAAGACATCTGCTCAGGGTTTCGGAGATTTTCATTTCATTATCGACAATCGCACCGGCGAGTGGAAGGCCTATGAAGGGTTGACCTGGGCGGAGCCGTACCCCGGGTTTCCCATCGGTGATTGAGGCGGAGCGCTACGCGGCGGCCTGAGCTGGATGAGACATACAGGGATTGCTCGCTGGAAAGCATTGTCTGCCCTTGTCAACCGATGGTATCTTTTGTAAGTATAAATGGTATTAAGTCCTTGTTTTTTACGGCAAACAATCCTTCGATGTTATACGGACAGGAGAAAGTAGTAGTGGGAATGGTTCCCTTTCATTTTTGCTGCCTTTCCGCCTGCCAAAGGCAAAGAACAGGAAGGCTACTGCATACAGATGGTTTGATGGGCAATTCATATGAGTCTTTGTAGGGGACGCCAGACTGGACGAAACGGCACAGAAGATCGTATTCACAAGAGAGAATCTGAGCCGCAGCCAGGACAAGCCCTGCTATCAGCGACCGCTTTTTTGCCGAAAACCATGACTGCACAGCGCTGTACAGTTGCCCGCCGTCATTGCTTCGAGCAAAGGGTGAATCGAGAGGCTCGGGACTGCGGTTTGGACACGGTGAGTTTACCCTTTGCTCTGACCGGCGGAATCAGCGCCGTCGGTTGCTACCTGAATTACTTGGAAACGGAGACGGTGATCTTCCTGCCTGTGTTCAGCATCGAGCAGGAAGGCGCGCTTGATCATCTCATCGATATAGCCCAGATACTTCTTCTGCACATCAGCGGGAACAAGATCGCTGAGCCTACCGGCGGACAGCGTCCCATTCTGCAGTGTGCCATAGAGAACCTCGCCGCCGAAGCTGCCGTTCTCGACCGCCTCCATTGAAGTGACGACCATCGCGGAGCTATCCTTCACCTGAGAGCAGATGATGCACTCGTTCTGACCGAGGATACAGCGAAACGCAGACCGAGTAACATTCTGCTTGAGTTCTCGGCTTCATGGTATTTGCGGCCCTCTGTTTCTAAAATACGATCTACTCTATGCGTACCGGTGACAGGCGCCATCTGTAAAAGGACTCTTTCTGTCAGATATCCGTGGGTATCTCGACCGCATTATAATCATACGCGGCCATTTCCCTCCGCTGCTCGTTGGCGTGTGTGATCTTTTCGGACAGGCTTGCAAGGAAGCATTGCAGGAGCTTGACGCCGATGGCAGGATGCTCGTTCAGAAGGTGCTTTAACCGCGCCTTGGAAATGCATAGCAGCTCGGTGAATTCCTCCGCCGTTCCGCTGAGGCGGAACACGCTTTGGGAAAGGCAATTTTCCCCCAGAAAGCTCCCTCGTGTGAGGTACGCAATCTCCAGCGGCGCGGAGCTGCTGTTTGCTTCCCGGTTGGCCACCAGCCGGAGCTTTCCCTTGAGCACCAGACAGACCTCCTCATTATGATCCCCGCTGGTAAAAACCGTTTCATGCTCATAGTAGGTTTTCACATGGCAGTAATCATGGAGGATCGCGCGCTCCTGTTCCGTAAAAACGGAAAATACAGGAAGCTTTGCCAGTACAGTCAACAGCTCTTCCTGCGTGAGCTTCCGGCGGTGCTCCCTGTCCAGATGGATCTCCGGCGCGGAGACGTTGTGCCGTTCCAGCACAGCCCGGACGGCGTACCGCTCCTGCCGCACAAGATGGATGAGCTTCTCCCACTGTGATTGGGTTTCCAGATAAGCGTGGAAGGCGTCGAAAACCGGCGGAGCATCATGCTTGGCAAGGTAGACGTTCCGCATGGCCTCCATGGCGCCCTCCGTATCGCCCTGCGTCAGATACTGGGTGGAGAGCATCATGCTGCTGCGGTATATCTTCTCATCCAGATCCGGCTTGAGAAATTCCCCCGGATAGGGATCAAAGTCCTCCGGGCTGACGTGAACCAGATTCCCCGTTGTTCTCTGCCCTGCCATTTTTGCCCGCTGGTACACAAAGCGGTAGATATCCTCCCGCAGACGTTTCCACTGGGGGTGGGACTTGGGCTGCGGCAGATGTTTGATGGACAAGGTGTTGTCCAGAAAGAAGCTGAAGCCGAACATCCGGCTGTTGATGAGGTAGTCCACATCTTCGCCCCGGGTCACAAGGGGATCGAAGGGCACGCACTCAAAAAGCTCCCGGTGCAGGATCATGGCGCCGCCGAAGGCAAAGGGCGTGCGCTTGAGGCGCGGCCCGCTGCCGATGATCTGGTCAAAGGCCCGTGCCTTGCAGCCGAAGCGGTCCCAATAGGTCATCCACGGCTCCGGCTTCACATCATCATAATACTGCCCTTTGCTGTTGAGGTAGTAGCCCGCCACGCCGTGGACAATGTCGCCGTAGACCCGCCTTCCCAGAAACTCCAGAGAGCGCGGCACGAAGTCCGGCAGTTCAAACACCTCGTCATCATCGATCAGCAGCGTGGCGTCCGCCGTCAGAATGGAGGCCGCCAGCAGGCAGATGTTGCGCACATTGGAGTAACCAAACATGGACAGGAGCTTCGCTCCCTGGTCAGTCAGCCCTGTTGTGTGCAGAATGTCGGTTATTTCCCGCAGGTCGCCTGCCGTGAAAAGATAGGTTTCCGCGTTCAGCTGCGCCCTGCGTACGATGCGGAGCACCTGCCCGTAGGCTTCCTCCTCCACCTCCGGCGTGGTGGGGCAGATCAGGATCACCAGCTTGAAGTCCTTTTCATGGAACTGCTTCATGCTGAGCAGGGTGCGTTCCAGCGTCCCCTCCTGATCCACCGGCGTGGGATGGTCATAGACCGCATCCCCCTCCCGCCACAGCTCGCCGGTTCTGTGGCACCAGTAGGTGGGAATGATCATGGTTTTTCTCATACTGTTTCGCTCCTCCTGCGCGTATTAGGAAAGCACGGAAGCATAGACATCCTCCAGCTTTGCCACAAAGAGCTCCTGTGCGAAGTTCTCGCGGGCATACCGGGCGATAAACGCCCGCCGCTCCGGGTCTTCTCTGCTGTGAGCCAGTTCCTCTAAAATCGCGCCGCAGAAGGCGTCCTCGTCATTCGATGAAACCAGTGTGCCTACAGAACTGTTGATAAATTCCGGCAGTCCGCCCTCGTTGGAGCCTATGACAGGCAGCCCGCAGGCCATGGCCTCTAAAGCGACAAGGCCGAAAGGCTCGCGGCGGGAGGGCATGACGAACACGTCCGCCGCGTTGTAGAGTCTCCGCAACTCATCCTGCTTCTGATTTCCAAGAAAGAAGGTATGCCGCAGACCCAGCAGCTTGTGGAGATCCGACAGCTTTTCCCGTTCCTCGCCGTCTCCGGCAATCAGGGTGACGATCTCCCGTTCCGTCAGTCGCTCATAACGGTGTGCCACCCGCAGCAGCGTATCCACACCTTTGAATTCCGCCAATTTTCCGGCAAACAATACAATGTATTCCCCGCGGTAAGGCAGACCCAGCGAGTCAAAAAGCGATTCTCTGTCTACTTCTTCCGGATAGAAGATGTCCTCGTTATAGCCGTTGGGCAGTAGCAACAGCCTGTTCGCGCAGGAGGGCAGCACGGAAATGGCAAGATCCCGGTTGTCCTGTGAAATGGCAAGCACCTTTGCGCTGCCCGCAATCGCCTCCTCCGCAAAGCCGCGGAAGACCGGCCATTTTCTGCAGCCCATGAGGTCTGTCCCGTGGATGGTGACAACCAGCGGAATATCGCACAGAGAGGCAAGCCAGGAAAGGCACCATGCGTGCTGGGCATGAATGACGTCCGGCTGAAACTCCCGCACCGCCTGCCGCAGGACAGAGGAAAAGAGCGTAAGATACTGCGCCAGTTCGCCGCTGCTGAGATTCGCGAAGGTAGTCCGGCTCTGGGGGTGGGTGGTAAAGCAGGGGAAATTAAAGGGAAGCGAACTCCACGACGCTTTTCCCGCTGAAAACATCACGGGAAACATGCGGATGCCGGGAAGCATCAGCACCGGCCGGTTTTCCGGGAAGATGACGCAGACCTCGTGCCCACGCTTACGCAGATGCAGCGCGATGTTTTTGGTGTAGGTGCCGCTTCCGGAGCCCTCCAGAGGGAAATGATTGATCAGCAATACTCTCATCGTCCAAACCACCTTTCTGTCAGTTCGTTCCATGCCTCCTTTGACTTCTGATACTGTCCGATCATATCCGGCAGCCACGATTCCGCCGCGGACTGAATATCCGGAAGATACAAAAACCGCCTGTCGTTGGTATAGCGGGACAGCGCCTTTGCGCCTGCTGCCAGCTGGCGGTTTCTCTGGGTAAACTCAGAGGGGGTATGTCCGGTCTTCCAGCGGAAAAATACGTTGCGCCCGATCCAGCCGGTACAGGCATAGTAGAGCCTGTCCCGGACACGGCTGTCATTCCGGAGATCCGGAACCTTGGGATAATCTCCGTAGGTGTCATGGAAAATGGGTGTTTGGATGTCCAGACATTTGATATGGCTCTGGGATGCGGCCATTCCCATGAGGGTGTCTTCTCCCCGGGCAAGAAGCGGCGTCCTGTTATAGAAATAGTAGGGGGAGAAAAACGGCGGCAGCGTTGTCAGTGCGCTCATGCGGATGCCAAGGTTTCCACCTAAAACCTTTGTGGTGGGCTGCGGCTCGGCGTTTTGATCTTCCTGAATAACAAGTCCGCGATGAGCCTCACTGTTTTGCCAGAAATCTGCCATAGATTCCTTGTGAAGTCCCCAGAGCAGGTCCTTCATACCGTCGAACGAAGCCGGAGGCAGGATGTTATAGCCGCTGTAATCGCTGCTGGTAACATCAGCTCCCAGAGACAATCCATGCAGATGTGCGCCGATAAAGTCGATCTCCTCGGACTGAACCGCCCCGTCCGGCGTCTTGCGCAGCACCTCCGGCCGCACATCGGAGTCCACAAAAATCAGATAGTCCGTGCCTGTGAACATCGCCTCCATCAGCACCTGATTCCGGTTGAATCCATAGGGGATCAGACCGTGGGCATCGATCAGAGGGCAGTACAAAAGCTGATGGATGGAAGAATGCCGGACGCCAATCTCCTTCATGATCAGATGCGCCCGCTCATTGCTCTGGAGCTTGATCAAAGAGAGGTTTGTCCTGCTCCGCAGTTCCTCAACTGCCTTGGAATCCGCCTGATGAGAATATACAATAATCACACGGTCAAGAGCGTGCCCGTATTTCTCCGCGTTGTCCAGAAAGTCTGTCAGCGGATGTGCGAACAGTAGATCCCGCACGATCATTCCTATGGCAATTTTCATAAAATCAGCCCTCCTTGTCCTCTTTTGTATGTCCGCACTTTTCCCTTCGAGAAAAGGACAGGCATGAACGGAGCAGGGAGGGCTTCTATAGCATTCTATGTGTTTGATACAGCGGAACTGCATGAGGGGGCTTCACCGTCCCAAAGGTGCCGCTGCTGTGGTAAGGCGGCAATAGAAACGATGATAGATTTTCGAGCGCTCCGCTGTTCTTGTGACTGACAGTTTATGCGGTCACACGTTTGCATTTACTGCCTCCTTCGCGCTGCCTGATCTCAATAGGAAAAAGTGATGGACGGTGCAGTTCGATTTTCTCGTTCTGACGAGAGCACGCTTTTGGATACATCTCTGGTGAGAGGATAGAAAAAGCGCGCAAGCAGACCGTTCGGTCCAGCTTACGCGCCTCTAAAACAGGTTCGATTTTGACAGCTTCTCCCATGGAGGCTGTGCCAATATCGCGTTCGCGCAAAGCCGGACGTGATGCAATCAATAATATACATGGCGGCATCCCCCTTTCTGTCAGTGGTTTTCTGTGTTTTTTCTCCGCTTTTTAGTTGCTTTTATTATACATAAAAGCAGGGCTCTTTTCAAGGGGAAGTTTTCCCTGATGTACGCCGCAGAATCGTTGGTGTTGAAAACAGAAGAATTTTTGGATACTATATAGGTGAGAACGATAAAAAAGCGGTACTTTTATTCGTGCAATAGGGGCGCTGGTATGATAAAAGGAGTTGGCAGCAAGGAGTATCGCTAAAATGAGAGCGTTTCGGTAAACGATCTCGTTGGCATTGACTGCGGGTAGATCTCGCATTACACCCATTGCCGAAGCCCGGAAGCGTCCTGCTTTCGCGGACTCGGTATGCTTTCCGCAAACCTGACTATTATAGCGCCCATAGCGGGCCTTGCCCGCATATGCGCACAGCCATGCCGGCTGTGCGCATTTTTCTATTTCTGCCGCGCTCCTCCGTTTTTGAAAAATGGTTTTACCAAATCTTTCAGAAACGGAGGGCGAAAAATGTACTTTGATCAGGCCAAATTCGGGTGTCGGCTGAGGACTCTGCGGAAACGGCGGAGGATGACGCAGGAGACATTGGCAGGAGCACTTAATATCAGCATAGCAAACAGGTCAGGCTTCAAACACATATAACAATCCTCCATAAACAAAAAAGAGCTGCCGCACAGGGAAGAGAGCATGTTCTCTCTTTCGCTGTACGGCAGCTCATATTATCTTCATCAAACAGATGGGGATAGCTGAGCAAAGCTTGCCAGGTACTTGCGGGCCTTGCTCATCCAGGCGGTGATGTTGTTGGGGGTGGTATCGTAGTGGGCACTGATCTCCCTGCAGGAATACCCATCGCACATCATGCGCAGGGCGCGGATCCCCTTGGCAGTGATACCGGTAGCTGTAGCTTCAGCCCGGTCCAACAGGCTCATGAGCTCTCTGCAGCGCAGCTGCTGCTCATAGTCTTCCTGACGCGGGTCATCCTCCAGTTCCAGATAGCAGGAAGACACCTCCCGGGCGTACCGGGTACCGCGCTCCAGCTCGTTGTAGATCTCATTGCGGATCAGGATATAGGCGTAAGTGGAGAAGGCGCCGCGGCCGGGCCGGTCCGTCTGTGCTGCCTTGCATAGACCGATGCAGCCAATCTGAAATAGATCGTCATAGGTATAGCATCCCTGAGCGGAGGGGTTCTGCAGGCAGTCCTTGATGACCTTACCCACAAGGCCCATATTTTCTTCTACCAGGATTCTCTGCTCATCATTGAGCGGCAGCATGATACTCACCTCCTATATTTGGCCGGATCCGACCGGCGTTCGGATTGGGGTCCTGGAGCAGCTTTTTGCTCTCCCGGATGACCACCTGACAGTAATAGGCGCCCATGTGCCCGATATGTGCGTGCCCGGCCGGCGACTGGGTCACATGTGCCAGCCAGCGATATGCCTCCTTGCGGGTCATCCGTCCGGATTGATGCAGCCGGTCAAACTGGTTATGGGCGAGATAGCGAAGACGACGCAGGTTGCTGTCGGCGAGGCTCCCTCTGGGCTGCTTGGTGACCGGGTCCGCGATCACGAAGGAATCGCATCTGGGATAGTTGCTGCAGACATAAGCCATGGCGCCGGGGAAGGGGGGCTTACACACCTCCTCGGCCGGGCGAAGCACAGCAAGGCACCCGCAGTGGCAGCGCAGCTGCTGCCCCTTCTTGGGGAGCAGACAGGTCGTATTCTTTCGGCTCATCTATCAAAACCTCCATTCGAGACGACCGTCTTCCGGAATGGAAAACAGGCCGCAGGATTGTGTCAGGGTACGAAAAAAGCCGGAAGACTGCCAAAAAAGACAATACAGAGTCAAGTGCTGGAGTTAAACGTCGATTCCAGCATTCGACTCTGTACTGTATTTCAGCAGCCTTCCGGCTACATCTTATTGCAAGATCTGCGTTGTATGGGACCATCGGACAAGTGGTCCCGTAACGATTCCCTGCCGCTCATCAGGCAAGTCTGCCGCCGTGGCCAACGACGGATCGAAAGCCTGAGCGCAGTTCTTGATCTGCTCATAATATAGCATAAATGCCCGAAAAAGTCAATAAAAAGGCAGGAAATGCGCATTTTTGGCGCAATAGCCAATGCCGGGGCGCTGGGGTCAGTATGGGGAAATCTTTCGTGCAGTTTGCTCAAATTTCCTCCTCATCGTCCCAATCGGCATAGCGCTGCCTGGCGCTGCGGCGGGAGAGGAAGAGGGCAACGAGACCCACGACAGCAAGTGCCAGCGCGGCGAGGAAGAAGACCACGGGCACCACGTTCCGGGTGTTGCTGCCGGATGTGTTATTGGTCGGCGGCTGAGAGGGGGCAGGGTCCTGCTGTGTGGTCGGTGGTGTGTCCGGCTCAGTCGGTTCCGGATCGGGGATGGGCACGGTGGAATTGATGCAGCTGAGGGTATAGGTGGTGCTGCCGCCCAGATCCATTCTCAGGATGCCGGACTCATCGACAACTACCGGGACCGGGAAGACACCGGCGTCTGTACGCAGCTCGAACTCCACTCCAGCCCAGCGTGCCCCGAGCTGCAGGACCAGCTGGTCGGGCTGCTGCGTGATTTGAGGCGTATTGGCGTCGGTATCGGCATATGCTGCGGGCGCCAGTACCAGCATGAGCAGCAGGGCAGGGATCTTTTTCTTTTCTGCATAGTCGCTTTCCTCCCATCAGCGTGTAGTGGACATATGGGTGATGGTGCCCCAGATCCGGCATTTCTCCGTGTTGACGCCGAGGATTCGGACAGTGACGCGGGCGCCTCTGGGCGGTCGGCCGCGGGGAGGATACGTACACAGGCAATCGACGCCGCCATCGAGAGAGACGAATACACCGGTGAGATCCACCAAGCTGACGGTGCCGACGTAGCGTTCGCCGACCACATAGCGTTTCAGGGCCTTCTCGTAGGGGTTGGCGCTGGCCTGCTTCACCGACACGGTCACGTGCAGATGGTTCCAATCACTGCGGTCCAGTTCAATGATCCGCACGAGTACGCGCTGGCCGGGCTGGAAATGCTGACTGGCGTCCACCCAGCGCTGGTAGCTCAGTTCCTTGAGTGGGATATAGCATTCGGCGCCGAACAGATCCACAAAGATGCCGGCGCGGATGACGGATACGACGCGGGCCTCGGCGCGGGAGCCGACATACAGCTGGTAGTTGCCGTTACGGTCAGTCTTGTAAAAATAGGCCTTGCGTTTCAGGGCCATAGCCTCCATGCGGCTGCCGCCCGCCATGCCGGTTTCCGGATCTACGCCGCGGATGACGTAGTCGATCTCTGCGCCCATGCGCTTATTGAGCATGTAGTAAAGCACGTCGCTCTTGCGCTGGCCACGGTAGTCGTCCGGTTCGTAGATGGCCTCTTCCGAGGGGATCAGGACTTTGAACTCGCCATGATAGACTACGGCATAGATGCGGTCGGGATTGGTCTTGCCACGCTCCACACCTCGGATAGAGTCTGTGAGGATGCGTTTGATCTTCATGGACTCTACCAGATCAAGCAGATCGTTCTGAATCCGGTCTGCATCGGTCAGGACCTGACGCTCCTCATCAATGGCGACGATCTTTTTCTTTGCCCGGCGAGGCGTCTTTTCACCTGTGGATAGGACTGCCGGAGTATCCGATTCCTCGTCCTCCGGTAGTGCTTCCGGCTCCTGTGGTACTGGCTCTAAAACAGGTTCTTCAGGGGTTTTAGATTTTCTGGATCTGGGTTTGCGAGCCGGCTTTTCAGGCTCGATGGCATCTTCAGAGTCAGTCTGGGGGACGGGGGGATTAAATTGCTTTCCCTGGGATTCCATCGCCGATTCCAAGTCAGTATGGGGACCTGCGCTCAGGTCGTCGGGCAGCTTGCCGTTTTGGATGCCGCCAGCTTGGATCAGCTCAGATAATTCCTGAGCTTGGCCAGAAAATGAATTCTGGTTCGGGTCGTGGGTAAAGTCAGTCATGTAGCATTCCTCCTTCAAAGTCAGTTTGGGACACTAAAAGTCTGCAGGTGGTTTGGAACTTTCATATAAAGGCGCCTTCCTGCGCGCAGTGGCGGCCGGCTTTCCTCCAGACGGTATGGCTGGAGTCGGTATGGGAACGGGTGGGACAGGTGGGTCAGGCTTTGCGGCACGGTAGTCGCGGATGGAGACTTTCTTGATCTCCTTGGCAAAGGGGTGGTCCACGTAGTCGAACTTCTTGACCTTCAGGATATCCTGGCTGCGCACGATGATGAGCAGTTCATCGTTGGGTAGACGCAGGACCTCGTCTGGTGTGAGAAGGCGGCGCCGCCCGAGTCCTTCGGTGTAGCGGTACTGGGGGATGACCTGTGCGATGGCGATGCTCTGGCGCATGGTCATAACTGAGTTGACTTCGACGGTCATATCGCCGCTGCGTTCGCTGAAGTATTTGGCGGAGATGTCATCGGTACAGCCCAGCATCAGTTGTGTGTCCGCATTGCCGATCAGCTCGGCCCAGAGGTTGTCTGGATAGCGGTTTTGGATCTGGGGCAGCGATTGGCAGCACATCATGATCTGCAATGACCGGGAGCGGACAACGCTGACTTTCTTAGCAAAGTCCGGTATGACGCCCACGTTGTTCATCTCCTCCAGAATGATGTTGACGGGTATTTTGCAGCGCTGGTCTGGGCGGCTGTCGGCGTAGCGGACCAGCTTGATGAACAGACAGCTGAAAAAGAGGGAGGAGAGAAATTCCAGTGACGAGCTTTGGTCGTCGAGGATGATGAAGTAGGCGCACTTTTCTTTGCCGGGCAGTTCCAGATCAATGTCGTTGCTGCGGGTGATGCGGCAGATGGCCTCGTTCTGGAGTACCTGAAGGCGGGTGCCGAGGCCCAGCACGATGCCGGTGCGCACGGTGTCGCTGGCCTGACTGAACAGCCAGTAGGAGGCTTTGGCCGGATGGGTTACGGGAAGGCGCTCGAACATGGCGGTCAGCTGCTTCTCTGTGTTGCGGGTCAGCATCTGGTAGACGGCAGGGAGGTTTCGCTGCTCGGGCGGACGGCTGGTGTCCTGATCCACACAGAGGATGAGTGCCTTCAGGAGATTGGCCTCACCATTATCCCAGAAGTGGTCGCCTTTGTTGTCACCCTTGGTGTTGGCGATGATGATGTCGGTGAGGATCTGGGCCATAAGCGTGTCACCATTCAGGTTGAACATGGCGTTCCAGGAGTCGCCGAACTTGGGCTGGACGAGGTTGAAGACCCGGACGGTATAGTTGTGTTTGCGGAACAGCTCGACAGTGTCGGTGTAGATCTCTGATTTCGGGTCTGATACCAGTACCGACTCGCCACGGCGGATGGACTGGAAGATGGCCGGGCGGATGACGCCTCTTGACTTCATGGTGCCGCTGGCGCCGTAGATGACCACGTGCTTGTTGTACCGTGTGTCTTCCGGGAGGCAGATGACATCACCATTCTCTTCCCGGCCCAGTATGATGCCGCGTGCCTTCTTTGGACTGGCCGCCTCCAGGATCTCCTTCTTTCGCTTTTCGGTCATCCAGTTGGCAGTGCCATATGTGCCCCGTTTGCTGCGCACGAAATTGCGGTCGTCCAGGTCCTTGCCTCCAAACCGATCCCGCAGACGAAGGAAGAGGAAGACGCCGGAGCCAACAGTCAGGATCAACAGCGCTGCGCGAAGTCCGGTGGGAGTAAAGGCGTGGCGGATGCAGTGGGGCGGGTGGTACTGCAGCGGTGCGATCTGCGCCGTTCCTGTCATACCGCCACTATGTAGCCAATCCTCGTAATTGATCTGCAGTTGTGCCACCAGCCCGCTGAGATAGAGCAGTGCGCCTAGACCCAGTATGGCGGCAAGTGCAATACCGAGTTTTCGGATGGTTTCTTTCTTCAAAGATTTGCTCCTTTGCTTACAGTGGGTCCAAGTCAAGAGCCTCTTCCAGTACCTCGATGGTGAGTTCTCTGAGCTGGACCCGGTTGCCAAGATACTCTCTCAGAAATGGCATCTGCCACGGAAAGCACAGCAGCTCAACCGGTGCCGAGATATGTTCCAGTGCTTGTTTGAGCCGCAGCAGGCGGGCAAGGTCGCCGTCCAGATGGGAGAGGATCAGGATGTCGCCGCGTTTAGCGTCGCATTCAATGCTGCCGGGGGTGTCCAGTCTCAGTTCCGGAGGGAACAGGGCGGAGAGGAGCTGTTCCTGCCAGCCGGGCTGAAGCAACAGACGCAGCTGTCGGACACCCTGTCGGTCCATGGGAATGAAGTGGATATGGGGATAGATACGATCAAAGCGCAGATCCATGCGGCGGCTGTTGGCGGAGGAGAGCAGAGTGGTTAGGGCAACATTGTTGCCCTGACCTAATAGCAGCGCCCGATCCACCCGGTCAACACCGGCATTCATACGCGCCACCTCTGTGAGGTGGTTGGCGGTTTTGAACTCGCCCATACCACTCCATTTCATGACGCTGTCACGGGTGTTGTAGACGGCGAAGCAGATGCCGTGGCTGAACAGGGCGCCAGTGAGTCGGGTGAAGATGGTCTTGCTCAGCTCCGTCTTCTCCAGCTTTTTGACTTCGCGGGCAATGTAGAAGCTGGGCGATGTGGGTACCGTGTGCTGGATGATACTCTTTTGCAGGGGCGGCAGTTGGTAGGAGAGCGCCATGGCGCCGCTGGCCATGCACAGCACAAGGGATTCCGCCACCCGATGGTTGCGCAGGATATGGTCGCTGTTGCCGGAAAAACGATGACCACCGGATGCCGCCATATAGTAGTCCAAGGCGTCGGGGTGGAGATGGGTGAGGAGTGGGAGAGCTGCTTTGTTCAGCCGGATCGTTCTCTTTTCATGCCGTCCACTGACATTCAAGACCTTGAACCGACCAAGCACTGTCCCGTCAGCTGATCGGAACTCCTGTGGTGTTTCCAGTCGGTGAATCAGCGCCTCATAGTAGCGCCCACTGCCGAGGAGGTGGAGCGACCGGGCGGGGTATTCCGTGGTTGCGACCAGTATGTGGAGTAGGCGCCATGTTTGACTGCCCGGGCGGATGGTTATCATCTCACCCCTCCCAGCAGTGTGGAGTTTAAGGCAACGGCGCATCTCCCTTTGCCGTAATTCGGGGCCAGATAACCGCTGGAAAGCCCTGATTTCGCAGGCTTTCCACAGCGATTGGACGCTGTGTGGAAAAAGAGGCCGGATTTCATCCCGCACATCCATATCTTTTTCCGCTTACTGAGGGTATGTTCCATAGAGCGTCACCCCCTCCAAAGCACCGCTTTTTGCATCGGATAACCAGTCGGGCAGACTGTCACAGGGCACCACGTAGATCTCCGTCCGATCCGTATCGCCGCCTGCGCTGCAATAGTAATGGGCGCATCGCAGCGGCGCATCGTCGGGCAGCAGGTACAGCGCCACAATGTCCACCACCATGTTCAGCTCAATGTTGTCGTGGTCACGGTAACTGCGCTCGGGTCGGTTGCGGTCATAGATGTGCAGGAAGATCAGCACACAGTCGGAATAGATATGCGGAAGCTTACCGACAAAGAAACGGCGCATGGCTGGGTAGAGCATGTCACGAAGATAGCTGGGGGAGCCGGACTCCTTCTTTGGCAGCAGTGCCGGTAGTCGGAGCAGGAACCAACCCTGCTCGGTATAGCCCATATCCACCGGCACGGTCTCTACCATCAGTTCCTCAGACAAGAGTGCTGCCTGTGGATGCCCGGTATAGGCGGGGATTGACCGGGCCAGCAGCGTCAGCTTCTCTGCCTCAGCAGCGAAGGTGAATGCCATATTGAAGGCTTCCGGGGTGTTGCCGCTGTCGGCAAGCCGCCGGGCCCGCGCCAGCAGTTGGGCGGTTCGCTTCAGCCGCGCATCTGCCTGATCCAGACTGCGCTGGAACTCAGACCGCGGCGACATCGGACTTCCCTCCAACCTCGGCATAGAAGCGCACTGTGGGGATGTCCCTGCCCTCATAGTCAACGCTGGAAAAGAGGCACGGGGCGTTTGGTAGGATCAGTTCCTGAGCCATACCACTGTGCGGCAGTACGAAGATATATTTTAGTTCCTCCTGCGGCTGAAGTAGTCGGGCCAGATGCTGCTCGCCTTCATAGAGCACCACAATCTCATACCCCATACCCTCTTTCAAAAAGAATAACTGGGATGGGTAAGTGGCCGGATAGTGGGCCATGGGTTCCACCTTATCAGCAAACTGGAGCAGGACCCAAACCGCATGGATAATACGCTGGTCCGGCTGCCCCATCGGGTCAACGCCCAGATAGTAGCCACCGGCGATATCGAAGATCAGCTGCTGACGTTTCAACCCGCGGATGATCTTTGCCGCTACCTCCGGCGGCTTATGGCGCAGCAGGCTTACGATCTGCGTCTGGGGAAGCGGCCCATATTGGGTCAGCCAATGCACGATATACTGTTCATCTTGTAACAACATTGGATGGTCACCTCGGTTTCTTATATGGTTTTCACCTGTGTATTTGAGTGTGAAGTGCGTATAAATGGGGTTATGCGTTTTCCTGCGAGGGTGCAGTGGTTTCTTTCAGCTCATTGACGATGGCTTCCAGCTCGGCGCGGTCGGTTGTGATCATGTGCTTCTCTGTATCAGAGATTTTGATGATGACGGGCACCTTGTTGCTGTTGCTGGCAAGTAGGGCCTCGCCGCGCTCGAACTGGGTGATGCTGCGGATCTCAGAGTGGGAGAGCTTCAAAACGTCCTTGACGTATTCCGCTTCCTCCGGCTCCAGGTTCAGGATAATTTTCGTCTTACAGTTATTGAGGATGGCGCGGCCATACTGGCCACCCTCGAAGTCGAACAGGGCGGAGAGGTTTTGCAGTGCGCCGCAGGCGCCGGCACCGTAGCCGCGGCCGATGAGGAAGACCTCCAGACAGAACTCGGCGACGAGCCGATTTGCTGTGCCGCCCACCAGACGCCACAGCTCGTCCAGGAAAATCATCTTCCGTTTCGTCCGGTCGGACTTAACGGTGTCCCATACATAGTCTAGTGCGATCATCATGCCCACGGGCAGCATCTTGCCCTTCAGCTCGGAGATGTCCAGCACGATATACTTATTGGTCAGATCCACATTGGTGGCACGGTTGAAGCTCTGGGCGCTGCCGGTGACGAACCGGCTGACGATGGTGGCAAGGCGCTGTGTCAGCTCGTTGGACTTGAGGTGGCGATGCAGGTCGCCGAGTATGGGCATGGGCTTCATGGTGGTGTGGCTGGCGTCAGTATAGAGGCTGGTGTTATCGTGGGTGATACCAAACTCTGCGTAGGTGTCAATCAAAGCTTCATCCAGCATCTGTTCCTCTTCGTTGGTCATGTCGGGGACCAGCAGGGAGAAGAAGGTGAGCATCTGTTGGATCTTCCGTGCCAGCATGGAGTCGATGTCCGTATAGTCCAGCTCGTCGATCAGTTCCATCTCAGGTGTGAGGGTGGGACGGATCTCCATGACATTGATACAGTCGCTGGAGCCGGGGGAGAGTTTGATGTAGGTGCCGCCCATCTTATGACAGGCGCGTTTGAACTCATGGCCTTTGAGCGGTGCAATGATGAAGCACTGGGTTCCGCGCATTCGCAGTCGCAGGGCCATGGTCTGAATGGTGACGGTCTTGCCGCTGCCGGAGGTACCGCAGATCATGAAGTTGGCGTTCTTATAGCGTTTGGTATTGAATGGGTCAACGATGCACAGGGAGTTGTTGTGCCGGTTCAGGCCCAGCAGAATGCCGTTGTCGTCGGACAGCTCGAAGCTGGTGAACATATAGGAGGATGCGGCGCCGCTGGTGAGCACATTGCGCTTTGCCTTGCGCTCAAGGTCGGAGGCGAGCTTCAGAAACGGCATGGTGGAGCGCAGAGCCTCTTCCTGCTGGAAGACGCAGTCGCGCACCTGAATGTCCATGGACTTGAGCATGTCGGTAATCTGCTGCTTGCGCCAGAGCAGTTCCCGGTAGCTGGCAGCTGACACCGTGATGAGCACGGACATATAAAAGAGGTCTTCATTGTTGCTGGACAGGCCATGCTTGATGTAGTAGCCTGCCTGAATGGAACTGGCCAGCTCCTCATAGTCGGTGGAGGTATCCTGCAGCTCGCGCAGCTTGGTGCGGTTGAGCCGGATGCGCTGGGCGACACGGTCGATGGTTTTCCCGCGGATCTCACGCTGCAGGAACAAATCTACGTCGATACCCTCGCCGACATTGATGAGCGCACTCATCCAGCCGCCTCGCACGGTAGTTGGGTAGCCGCCTTTGCGGATATAGAGGTAAGTGTAGTAGCTGCCGTCCATGATGACATAGTTGGAATGGGTCAGGTCGATGCCTCGCGGGGCCACGAAATTGACGTCGCGGATGTTGGGCAGCGGGTCAACGCCGATGGTGCGCTTTTTGGCCAGCATGGCATCCACCACAATGCGGTCCAGCCGGTCCAGAAAAGGGTCATCCACACAGGAGCGGCGGTTGAAGAACATATAAATGAGTTCTGCCAGGAAGGCGTCCTCATCCTTTGGCTGTACGATGTTGTTGCCGCACTGGGAGAAGTAGGTGCGGGCGTTCTGTGCGGCCGTCTGCAGCGCGGCGTAGATTTCGCTGTAATCGACATTCATCTGATAATGTCCGCTGGCCGCCTCGTACTGGAAGATGAGGAAGAAACGGCGGGTCAGCGCCTCGCGGCTGCCCTCTTCACGGATGAACCGGATAGCGGAGCGGGCCAGCTCACAGCAGGCCTCCGAGGTCTCTGTCTCCAGATCGGACTGAAGGCCTGCGATGTACTGGTCGGAGTCGGCCTTCCTTGTGATGGATTTGAATTGCAGACGCATGGGTGCGATCTTCAGCCAGCTGGCGAAGGAGGAAATGATCTCATACTGCTCTTCAGAGGAGCGCAGCAGGAAGTTGATGGGCTCGATCTCCAGGATCTTCAGATAACGGCCGTCTGTTGTTTCAACGATGCCGTTTCGTATGCTTTTGAGTGGAATGAAGTCCTGCACGTACTGGCCCGGCGGCTTTCGCTTGCCTTTTCTGCGCGGGCTTGTTTGATTGCTGCGGTTTTGATTTACCATGGCGATAACCAATCCTTTTGAAGTGGAGTTTTCGTCGGCGATGCCAGAACCGGATCATATGGGTCACATACTGGAGCAGAGAGTCGCCGCCGATCCCCATGAGCGCGAAGACACCCAGCGGGATCAGCGTTACGGTCATAATGACGATCTTAGTGGTGAGATCCACCGGCAGCCACTTGACTTCCGGGTAGCCGACCAGTACCAACAGGATCCCGGCCTCTACCGTGTTACGGGTTTCCAACATGCCGCCCATCAGTTTGCCGGAGTCGGTGTAGTTGGGCGGGATGGTGTAGATATTACTGAACTCCCGGTCATCGGACATATCAGGTGCCTCCTTCCGGTGTAATAGGGAGCTCGGCTTCCAGATCCACTCCTGTAACACGTCGATATTGGGTCACATAGTCGGGAGAGTTCATCGCAACGCCGCCATAGCCGCTGGAGCAGTGTGCCCACAGCGCATTGCCGCTGGCATCCTTGCCGGCGTAGAGTAGCACATGATTGACCGGTACTGTGCCGGGTACGGCCATGAAGCCGAGGTCGCCGGGCAGCAGCTCTGCTTCCGTGATGGCGTAGCTGTTATCCCACTGGGTACGGCTGCCTTCATAGAGCGTGACGCCCAGCGCAGTCTTGTAGACCCAGTCCGTGTAGCCGGAGCAGTCCAGCCCGTAGGGACGCAAGGTGCCGGTGGAGCTGGAGCCAGCGGATGTAACGAGTCGAGGAGTGTTCCATGCCTCATTCCACCCGGGCGGGCTTTTGCCGCCCCAGAAGTACGGCACGCGGCCAACCAAAGACAGTGCCACGCGCATGAGTTCCTTGCGCGTTTCGCTGCAGGTAAGGCTGGCGAGATATGCGTTCAGCTCTGCATCGGTGATGGACGGCACCATCCCGTTTTCCAACGAGCCGTACATGGTCATCTTCAATGCGTTGGACATATTGAGGATGGCCTCGCCGGTGGTGATTTGGAACTGGTTGTAAATGGCGTCGGTGTCCAGATTGAACGCGGTCAGGATGACCGACTGGTCGAAGGGGTGTATGGTGCAGATGGCGTATGTGACCTGAAACTCCACCACCTGGGTACCGGCCTCGGTCGTTACTGTGCTGGTCACAGTGGCGGTTGCAGTCGTATAGGTTACGGGGAACATCTGGTCGGCGACGGTTAAGAGCTTTGCTTCCAGATCTGCCTTGCTGGTGCCCCTCTGCTCCAGTGATGCGGAGTAGGCAGCCAATGTAGAGCAGATGTCGTAGTCGCTGGACTGCAGGCCGTAGTTGACCAGTGCCTGCATGGATAGTTCCTGGTCATAGCCACCGTCGGCAATAATGGCAGAAACTCTGCTCAGAGCCGCATCGTAACCGGCCTGCACACAGCTGGTGATGGTGGCGGAAACGTCATCGAAGTTGCCAACCAGATCGGTGGGGGCATTCAGGTCAACAGTGGTCGGGTCAGTCCGAAAGACATTGTTGGTCACAATGGATGGCAGTGACACGATCAACACGATCAGTACGCTGAGAAACAGACAGAGGAACACCACGATTTTGAACAGGGTGTTGCGCATGGCCCAGGCGGCTGATAGGATCGCACCCCATGGCCCACCGGCAGCTGCACCGGCGGCGATGTTAGCGGCTGCCTTTCCAGTTTCTACACTGCCCTGCACTGTGGCAGCGGCTGCGTTGGCGCCCGCCTCGGCTGTTTTGCCGACAGCGGCCGCCTGTTTTGCGGCCTGCATACCTTTTTGGGCGCCTTGCAGGTAATTGTCCTGCCCGTCGCCGAATCTCTGTTGTTCTTCAGACATGATGGATCACCTCTCTTTTAAAGCCAAAAACCGATGGAGGCACAGCAAATTGGCCTCCACCGGTTCTCGGGAACGATTATGTTTTCTTACTGGGCCGCCGCTTCGGCTCAGTGCTGCGGCGGTCGGGCGCCCTGTGTGGAGTGGGCGTAGTCTTATAGCGAACACTCTCCACCTGATAGGTTCTGAGTTTGTCCCCATCATAGACGGGTTTACCATCCTGATAGACCGGCCGCTGCTCCACAGAAGGCGTGCCGCTGACGGCATACCACTGTCCGCCATGAGTATCCTGCAGCAGCTGATAGTCGCCTCTGGGGGTCTGATACATGGTGCGGTCATAGAACGCGGTACCAGAACCATTCTGGCGCCGGACCTCCAACACGCCGTCGCTGGCTCTGGAGGTGTCGGTGGGCTGGATGGGTTGATCGAAGCTGGGCATAAACTGCCCGAACAGTGCCTGATTATAGGCCTCGTTCCCAGCACCGTCCGCAAACTGCGGGACTGCAGCTTGCGCGGACATGGCGTACCAGCTCTGGCCGTCAGCACCCTGTACCAGCTCATGGGGTGCGGAAGGCTCCTGATAATAGGAACTGCTATACATGAGGGCACTGCCGCCATCCGGGTAGCTTGCTTCCAGAACACCGTCATCCACCTGACGCAGCAAGGTGCCTTCCTGCATTCCGGGGAAGGCTTCTGCCACTTGCCCTGCTTCAGAGGCGTCGCCGGTAAAGGCGGGCGTTGGGTAGAAGGCACCCATTGCATCACCGGAAGCTGTCTGATACCACTGGCTGCCATCTGCGGCTGTGATGGTTGTATGGGGAGCATCCGGGGCATTGAATTGACCGGCGTGGTACAGATCCACAGCGGCCTTACTGCCATCCGGCATGGTGGCAGTGGTTTGGATATGACCACCACGGATCTCTGTGCCGGAGAGCTGCGCACCGCCCGGTACTGTTCCGGGTGCGAGGTGCGGCATGAAGTTACCAATGCTGCGGTCGGCGATGTTGCCGGCAATGGTGCCGGACACATTGTTGGGCCGGGTAGCGACGGAGGCAATGGATGTGCTGTTCAGGGTGGCGCCGTTACGGGCCGCCATACCACCAAAGGTACGGCCAACAAATCCGACGCTGCCACCGGCGCCCATCCGGGAGCCGCCATCCACAACAGCATCGCGCACAAAACTGTTGGGGCTGTAGCGGGTCGTAAAGCCGGACATGAAGCCGCCAGCTGCACCTGCGGCAGTGCCTGTCGCGGCGCCACGTGCTGCGGAGGTGAAGGTGGAGCCTGCGCTGTGGCTGCCGCCATGGCCAAGCCCGGTGATGAGCCGGGCGGCCATCAGCATCTCCATGCCCATACTGCTGCCTGTCTGAGCGACAGACAGACCCATCGCTGCCAGATAGCTGTCTGCACGCTGAGCAATTTTCAGAAGGGCCAGCGCACAGAAGATCCATAGGAAGATGTTGCCCTGCCCGGAGGTCAATGCGCCTCCATTGGCAACAAAGTGGCCAACGGAGGAGTTGAAGGCGCGCAGGAACCACACATTCAGAACCAGCAACAGCAGCTGGGAGCCTACCATCCGGCACCAGGACTGGAATACGCGGGATGTGGATTTCGATGCTCCCATCGCATAGGCCAGTGGCGATGTGTAACAGAGCACGCCAACGAGCACATAGCGTTCCACTGTTTCCAGCAGCAGCTTAAAATAGTTCCAGCCCAGCGCGATCATCATGACGATGAGTAGGATCAGGCCGACAACCGTAGCGACAGAAACGATGGTGGTCAGACCGCTGGTCAGCGCCTGCTCAATGCCCGCGAAGGTGAAGTCGCCTGGATCCAGACTGGACTCCATCAGCGCAGTGTAGGGCGCCCGCGCGATTTCAAGCACCAGTGAGAAAATGGGTTTTGCATATGTAATGAGGAAGGCGAACAGGGCGCCGCGGGCCAGCAGCTCAAAGGGATGTTCAGCTTCGGTGATGGGACCACCAAAGGTGCGAAAGAGCTGCCAGACAACGATTAGGAACAGCAGTGCCCAGGCGGTGTACTGCATGATGGAATAGGCAGCGGTCACGAAGGGGAAGTATTCCTCCATGGCTGTCATGTCGGTGCCAAGTGCCTCCAAAAAGACACCGGATACCGCATCCATCACCTGTGTCATAATACTGGCGACCCAGTTGGCAATGCCTTCAAAGATCCAATCTATCATGGTTGGTCACCTCGGAATTGATGGGGGATGAAGGATGTTATGGGAGAGCATATTGCAACGGAATCTGATGTTGAAGTGATTATTTTAGTTTGCTATAATGTTTTTGCGTTAATAGTTATGTGCCAGTGTATAAAGTGAGGGTGAGTTGTTATGAAAAAGATACCAATGATCCTATTGGTGATTGCACCTTATACATTGGTGGCATTCATGTTTTATTCGGTAAGCTACAACACAAATATCAGGGCAGCGCTTATCGTGTATATAGCAATCCTGTTGCTTAATATGGGATATGCTTTTCTGCTTCCTTGGATGGGATTCGGCGGGAAAGAGATTTTGTTTTGGAATATGCTTTTGAAGCTATGTCATATCCCAGTTTACCTCGGCGTGATGTTTTTCGTATTGCTTACTCATGCTTTAAGCCTTCCTTTGGTTCCTATTCTGGTTGTGTTTGATTACTCTCTGCTACTGTCGTCGACCATGTACGGGATCAGTGGGATGCTTAGATGCTACAAGGAGAAAAGGCTTAATTCAGTTACATTGGTTGCCAATATGATCGCACAGTTTGCTTTTTGCCTTGATGTGATTAGTGCAATATATTGTTTTATCAAGACAAGGAAATCAGAAGCATTATGAAGAGATTTCTTTAGGCAGGTCTTCTTCACTAACTGAATCAAAGACTCCTTCGCCGAATTGGCGGAGGAGCTTTTCTGTTTTGAGAAGGCGAGCTGGGGCAGCACCCAGCGTTCGGATGCTGCCCCAAGTGTATGGCATGTGGGATTAGTAACCGGTGCGGGGTAGAGTGGGCGCCGTGTTCTTGTTATAGACAATGGTCACCCAGCGGTCATTGGCCATGATCCACTGGCTGCGCCACATACCGCCAACATCCGTCTTGTTGGTGAAGCGGTACTCATGGCTGAGGCCGGGGAGCACATCGCAGTAGACATAGGGGGTCTGTAGCTGCGTGAACCCAGCAGGCACGGTACCAAAGACGAACATGAACTCGGTGATATACTCGTTGCTGGCAAGACCGAGTGCAGCGGGGGAGGCATCCAGTGTGTTGTTCTTTGCAGTGCTCAGGTTATCTGCCAGAGTGCGGTAGTTGCTGTTGATATTGGTCTTGAACACCACGCGGTAATTAAGCTTTGCCGACCAAGTGCCGGTGATGATCTTATCCAGCCGCACGGCGTCCGTGGGCAGGGTATCGCGCCAGTAGAAGTTGCCCAGCGACACAGTGGAGTTGTTGGCGATGTCCTTGAAGGTGTAGAGGATGGACTGGCCAGGCACAACCTCTGTATAGCCGGTTTTGCTGACGGACGCGTTGGTATAGACGCTCTCGTTCAGGAACTCGATCTGCACGATCTGACCCTTATGCTCCAAATAGACCGTGACCCCCTCACCATTGACAGAGTAGAAGGAGGGACTGGATACCTCTTTCACGGTATAGCGGCCCAAGGGGAGTGGCTTGGACACTGCGAGCCCCCGATGATTGCTCTCTACGGTATCCACCAAACGGTTGGCCTTGTTGTAAATCTCGAACACAGCGCCTTCCAGTGCGGTGCCTGCGGGGAACCCGTTGATGGGGTTGTCGTCAGCAGATTTCTTCCAGATCTGGATCTGACCGGTGATGGGGGTGTTCTTCCATGTAATCTCGGTCGCCTCACCGGCACGCAGGTACACGGTCTTCAGAGCGGTATCGAGAATATAGCCCTCTGCCTCCAGCTCACGCAGATAGACCTTTCCGGTGATGCCCAAATCATCCACATAGGCGTAACCGCTCTGATCGGTAGTCACCTGATCGATGGGGTTATGGTTGCTGTCATAGATGATGAAGCTGATGTTGGGGATGCCAGAGCCGTCGACACTGCTGACCTTATGAATGATGAGGCCGGAGATGGGATCGTTTTTCACCCTGACGATCTCATGGCTGCCGTTGGTGATGGAGAAATAGTGGCGCTCGGAATTGAGGCGGAACCCCTTGGCAGCCTCTGTCTCCAAACAGTAGTAGCTGCCATCCTCCAGAGCAAGGAAAGCACTTCCGGTCTTCCCCGTCGTGACCGTGTCGATCAGTGCATCGTCACCGGCGCGTCTGATCTCGAAGGTCGTATTGGGGATCCGGGTTGTGTTGTCCTTCGAGCTGACCTTGATGATCTCGACGCCTCCAATCGCCTGGTTGTAGAAGTAAAGTGTCTGCGTGTCGTCACCGGGATTGATGACCACGGTCTGAGAGGGATTTTCAGCAATGGAGAATCCCGGGACACTTGAAGTCTCAGTTACGATGACAGTGCCAACGATACCGGAGAGCACCACCTGGCCCTGGGCGTTAGAGTGGTAAATACCATTGCTGGAAAGCTGCCCGTTTTCGGAATCGACAACCTTGCCGTCGGCGTAAGTGATTTTGAACTCAACGCCTTCCAGAGGGACCTTCTCGCTGCCCTTAACACCGTACTTCTGAATGATCAGATTTCCTTTTTTGGCGTTCAGGAACTCCAGTGTTACGGTGCGGCCGGGGCGGACCACTGCTGTCTGGGGCGTGTTGTCCAGCACGTAATTATCCAGCGTCCGTACCTCGCGCGCTACGACGCTGGTGCCGGGGTTGAGCCCTTCGATGAGGATGCAACCCGCGGAGTCAGTCCAGAACTTACCGTTGTTGTCGCCCAGGACTGCGCCGGTGGCGTCGGTGACGTAGAACTCCACGTTGGCCAACGGGCTCTTATCGCGGCTATCTTTTTTGGTCAGCAAAACGGAGCCCTTGGGAGTGTTGCCGAAATAGAGCTGGACCACATCCTGATCCTCGCCGCTGATGAATACCGTCTGGGGCGCGGTATCAATGACGTGATTATCGTCGCTGGCAATTTCCTCGGCGATATAGGTGCCTCGTTCCAACCCCGTAATCACGATGGCACCGTTTGCCGAAGTCTCATAGACGCCGACCACTGTGCCGCCAGTACCAGACTGGCCGCCCAGATAACGCAGCTGGAAGCGTGCGCCCTCGATGGGCTGGGAGTTCTCCGAATCATATTTCCAGATGACGATGGAGGACAGGGGAGTGTTTTGGAACAGGAAGGTTTTGTTCTTTCCGGACTGCACGAAGGCTTCCTGGGTATCGCTGTCCTTAATGCCGAAGCCCTTTGGAGCCTCCAGTTCCTTCACTCGGAACCAGCCGTCCTGCAGGCCGTGTTCGGCACGGGAGAGATGGATCTCACCATTTTCGTCCGTTGTGAAGACGCCCAGGTTCCGATACTCACCATCAGAGGTGTTGTTGGAAGCGTACCAGACCTGGAAGCGCACATTTTCGAGCCGGTTTCCAGTGATGCTACATTCCTTAATAATGGTGATAGTCGGGGCTTTGTGGTTGTAGAAATACACGTCGCGGTCACGGTTGGGATAGAGGGTCGCCAACTGCGGCTCGGCATCCAGCAGGTAGGGGCTGGGGACCGACTTTTCGGTGATTTTAATGACGGAGGGCAGCAGATTCTCCACGGTGGCGGAGCCGTCAGGCCCAGTTGTCACCTCAGCGATGCTGTGGCCATCTGCATATTCGACCAGGAACGTGGCGCCGGGTACCGGCTTGGAGGGGTCGTCTGCATCAAATTTCCAGATGGTGAGGTTCGGACGGACCTGGTTTTCCACTACCAACTCACTGGTCTTGCCGGGGAAGAGCTGCACATGGTACTCGCGCGGATCAAGAATATGGGTCGAAACGGTGGATGTTTCCTTGATGGACAGCACACCCAAATCCATATCGCTGATCTCAATGATTCCGCTGCTGTTCGTTACGCGGTCGAGGTAACGGGTGCCATCCTCCACATAGGCGATCCGGAACGCAACACCCTCCAGCGGGGTCCCGTCTGCCGACAGCTTGATGATCCGCAGGGTGGATTTGATCGTATTGGTGAACACATGCTCAGCATTCTCGTTGGGGTCCAGATGGATGATGCGCTGGGCCTCGTCAATGATATAGCCCTCACAGGACTTCTCAGTGATGACATAAGAGCCAACGGGGAGCATGGACAGGTCAATGGAGCTGTCGGCCGTAGTTACAAACTCTTTCGGACCATAGCTTCCATCAACTGCTTTGACCTCGAATACCGCCCCGGGGATGCCCTTCGAGGGGTCGATTGAGTCAACCTTGGAAATGTGGACGCCCGGCTTGAGATCATTGAAGAAAACGAGCTCACGGATCCCGTCGCCCGACTTCAGTTCGATCTGCTGCGGGGTGGTGTCCAGAATGTAGGCGGGATTCCCGGTGTCAGATTCAGATGCCCACCAGGTACCAGGCTCCGCATTGGTAATAAGGATCTCGCCAAACTCATCGGTGGTATACTCGCCGTAAAGCGCGCCATCGTGCCAGATTTCAAATGTGACGTTGGCGAGGTTTCGGTGGTTCAGCCGATCATATTTCACGATGCGCAGGCCCGGCAGCTCTTTGTTAATGAGGACCTGTGTGGTGGTCTCACCGGGCAGCACATTGGTGGTGTAAACGGTATCATTCAACTCCCAGCCGATGGGACTGGACAGCTCCAAGACTTCATAGGCACCCGGTTTTACCGGAGAGAAAATGGCGGTGCCTGCGGAATTGGTGGTCTGGGTATAGACCTTACCACTCTCAATATGCTTGACCTGCACGACGGCGCCGGGCAGGTTCTCACCGGTATCCGACTTCTTTTCTACCCGCAGTGAACCATAGGGGTCGTTGTAGAAGACGACCTCAGCTACCTCACCGTAATCGACGGTCACATTTTGGGCAGGCTCATCGCTGAGCAGGTAATGGCTCGGTGCCTCCCGTTCATAAATTGTGTAATTTCCCGTCTCCACCAGGGGCAGCACAACCTGTCCGCTGCCGTTGGAGGCAAACAGACCGATGGTGTCACCGTCAGGCCCAACCACCTCAAATAACGCGCCTTCAAGCGGGAGGGTCGTGCCCGTTTCGTACTTCCGGATGATCAATCCGGTTTCAGGCAAATCAGTAGGCTCATCACTGCCGTAGGTGCTGTAGGTGGACAGCCGTTTGTTGACCGTCGGGTCCGTATCCACCATATAGTTTTGCAGCTGCCCGTACTTGTCCACCTCGGCACAGGTAGCATAGAAGATGGCGTATTTGTAGACGTTGGTCGAGAAGGAGAGCTGGACACTGCCGTTGGTACCGGCAATGGCGCTTTTGGGGTAGATGACTTTGAACTGCGCACCATACCCATCACCCGTAGCCTCTGTCTTCAGGGCGGTAATCTCATTGTTCTGCATATCCACGATCTTCGTACCGGCGGGCACGCTGGCAGGATCAGTGAAGGAGACAGAAACATGGTAATCACATACCCAGGTCTTGGACCAGAAGGTGAAGATCTGCTGCTGATACTGCTGGCCATTGATGGTCACATCATAAGCAACAGAACGGTCGGGAGTGCAGGTGATGTTGGGCTCAAGAAGTTCATTCCAGTTGGTACCACGACGATAAATGTCCTTTGTCGCGGCAAGTACGGCCTGGGCCCTTTCCAGCTCTTCACCCTTGAGGGCAGGATTGACCTTCATATTGTTGATGTCCCAATGGCCTAAAAGGTAGGTCCACAGAGCCATCTTGGTTGCGTAGTAGGCCTCGTACTTATCGTTCAGCTTCAGTTCCCACAGGCCACAAGTGGGATAGCCATTAGCGACGATGCCCAGGACTTTGGGGTCGGAAGTCTTCTCCTCGGCCAGATATTTGATGGACTCACCGACCTCCACTGTCTGAGGGACACCCTTTGTGTTGGGATTGACGCAGTAGGCGGGGATCTCCTTTGTGCGGCCATTGCTGTCAGTGTAATTGTAATAGGTATAGATCAGGTCGCGTACACGGCCATTGATGGACAGGTAAGAAAGCTCCGTACCCCCATCAAAGATGTTGATCTCGCCCAGTGCCTCCTCCTCAGACGATGCAGCAAAGGCAGCCGTCGGGAACAGGGCGAGGGCGAGGACCAACACCAACAGCATGGAAAGAATGCGTTTTTTCATATTGATTCCTCCTGTTGGTGGCGCCGCATGATCGCGTGCGCCGATTGGTGTGGATAAAAGGAAAAGGCGATATGCTCGGAAGCACATCGCCCTGCGTGTGGTATTCAGTTGGCTCAGACCACGTGGATCTTATACTCGGTGTACTGGAAAATGCCGTTGCAGAACACGTCCCATGCCTCCATGGAGTAGGTGCCGGGAGGGCAGGAGTCGAACAGGCCGGTGATTTGATCTGCGCGCCACGGCCAGAAGCTCTGTGCCGTGAGGTCGGGGGCAATGGTCAGGTTGATGCGCACCTTTGCATTTCCGCTGGGGAACAGTACCGGCGCGCCATTTTGCCAAGTCTCGGGATTGCTGCCGATGGCATTATAGAGGGTGTAGAGCATCCGGCGCGTCTCATAGACATTGCGCAGGAACAGGTACTCCTTCCCGTTTGCTGTGATGTGTCGGGCCTCAGTTGTCGGCAGCGCTACCTGGGGCATCAAAGACCAGTCACAAATCGGTTCAGGCAATGGACCCAACGGGCCGGAAGCGAACATGTTTGCATCATAACGGCTGACATCAGTGATGGTGTAGTTTGTACTATCACTACAGCGGACCACATCTCCAGCTTTCGGGACATACTGGCTGCCATCGGTCGGCAACGCTACGGTCCCAGTGGAAGAGGAAGTGTTGTTCACAGTGTTTGCGGAACCCAGAGGACTGCCCAGTGCCCGATACATCAGCACCGCCATATCACCGCGGGTGATGGTGCTGTCAGCCAGAGCCTCGGAAGGGGTCAGACCCAATTCCACGGCCTTGGCGCAGGCGGTGTGATACGACCAGCTATCAGCAGATACTTCCAAAAACCGCAACATGACCGTACAGGCTGCTGCAGGTGTGACGGGATCGTTGGCGCCATACAGTCCGTTTCCGTATCCAGCCACCAGACCGTTGGTATAGCAGAAACCTACGAAAGATTTGGCCCAATCCGGCACGTCGGTAAAGACGCACTGATTGACGTAGAAACTCTGGTCGGCCGCCAAATGCTCCGGGTTTCCAACCAACCGGGTCAGCAGTGCGGCCAGGTGCGACCGGGTCAGATTGCTGCCAAATATCATGTCACCGTTATTGTCGCCGACCATGATGCCGTGCTCCTTCAGATACTTTCCGGCTCGATCCAGTTCAGACTCGGTCTGTGCTGCCAGAACCGGGCAGGTCAGGGACAGAGCCAGTACCACACTTATGAGCCATGCGATTTTCTTTTTCATGCAGATTCCTCCTTGTAATTCGATTTGCTCAAATTACACAGATGAACTGCGCATTTTACAACTTTTGCTCAGGAAACTTCCCGCGCCTGTACGCACCAGCGCAGCTCGGGCTGGTTTCTGACACAGGTGATGAGCGTGATCATGTTCTCGCTGGAGCGACCGAGTCGGGAAAAATCGGTCTCCAGGATCTTGCCAACATAAAAGACTTCATAGGTCCGCTTGCCCAATTTGGTCGTGTAGCTGATGGTGTCGCCATCCTCCAGGGTGTGGATCTGACCGAAGTGGTTGGCAACGCCCCTGTTATGACCGGCAAGTCCAATATTTCCATCCCAGCAGGAGGTGGACTTGAAGTGACCTGCGCCTTTGGCCAGACTTTCCAGACTTTCATCCTCGTAGACCTTCACTTTCAGATCCAGGGAAGGGATACGCAATGTACCGAGGCTGCCGTCCGAGTAGTAGAGCCCGTCCGGAAGGGTGAACTTGCTGCTGGAGTAGGAGGGCTCACTGTAATCATCGGGTGGGTAGTAGGTGCTGCCGGATCCGGAACTGATATAGCCGCCGGATATGCCGGAATAGGTGGGGACGTTCAGTGTCACACCAGTACCCAGCTGATAGGACTCAGGACTGCCGAAGGGGGGAGGCACAATCGCCGTATTCTTGCTGCGGTCGATGTTGTTCCATTCAGAACTGCCACCCACCACGATCACCTCATCAACAGAGGTGGCCGGTGCATACAGAGGATCATCAGGCGCGGAGATGTTATACTCCAGCGCCAGTGCCGGGGTCAGCATCAGCGTTGTCATTACCGCTGCAAGCAGAGTTCTCAGAATCCATTTCTTCATCGGTCATACGCTCCTTTCTGCGCTTTACCAGCATATAGGCGCCGCAGCCACCGGCCACAGCGACAAGGATGAGTCCGCCAATGATCAGCGCCGCCACAGGGAACTCGCTTTCAGGCTCATCTGCTACAACCGGCTCCGGCTCAGGAATTTCTTTACCGGTGAAGATGACGGTATAGCGAATCATGGTGACGCCCGTGCGGTGTACGTCACCCACATAATCGGCTGTGGTGGTATAGCCTTTCACATAGCTGACGGCTTTGGTGCCGCTGTAGGTGCAAATGGCGGTATAGCGGTCGCCGATCTCATAGTCGTCGGCGTTGTAGGTGTTATCTGTCTGCCACTGGACATCGGAAAGAGTGAGGGAGCGGCCGTTGTCCTCGATGGTCTTTGGGAGATACTGGGTATCAGCATCCGACAGATTGGGGTAGTTGCGTGTGGCAGTTACAGCCTGCTTGCTGCTTCCGTACCCGGACACCTCGGTTTCAATGGAATCCAGATCTAGACGCAGGGTGCCGGTGAAGCCTTCCTCAGTGGTCACTTCACGCTCCTGCGGAAGCAGGGACAGCAACGTTTCCAGATCCTTCTTTTTGCTCTCCACCGTTTCCGTCTGAGTGAGCGGCTGCGTTTCCGTGCCGATGATCACCTCACGGAGAATATCGGTGCAGTTGTATTCGAGTCCATCGCGCTCAAAGGCGGCCATGGGCAGTGTGGAGGGATCCGTGCTGGGGGAGAGGGCATAGACTTTTCGGATCTCACGGTTATCGAGATCCAGAATAATATCAACGGGATACAGCGATTCGGGATTTGCCACATCGCTGATGCTCGCTGCACTTGCCGGCAGCGCGAGGGTTACGACAAGGAACAATGCGGCAAGCGAAGAAATTGCTTTTTTCATAGCTTAATTCCTCCTGTTATCGTTTGGTGGGTCATGGTCATTTTTACTCGTCCTGGTGCTGCATCTGGGATTCGCTCAGCGGCTCGAAGGTAACGCTTCGCAGAGGGCCCAGATTACCGTTGGCCAAGACATCATAGAGGATACGGGCTATCTGCAGGTTGCGTTCGTTTGCCAGCTCCTCCACATCACAGCTGGTAAAGGCAATGTAGTTGTTGAGATGGGTGGTCAGGATATACCATTCACGCCACGACCAAAAATTCTGTTCGTTCAGGAACGCCCAGTAGCGGTAGCCGAGCCCATGGTCATAGCTAACGCCCCCCAGATAAAGCCGGTCAGGGTCTGAAAGATCTACGTTGATCGTCCATTCCTGCCCTGCGTCTGTTGTAACGCACACTTCCATGGCTTTTGGTATAAGCTTTGTGATGGTGCAGCGCTCCAGCGTGATTTGTTCTGGGTACAGGTCCATGGCGTTGCCCGGCGACAGCACCAGTTCCTGCCCCAACGAGAGGAGCAGGAAGTTCATCTGTCTGGCGCGGTCACAGCGTTCTGTCCAGGATTCTTCTTGTGTTTGGTTCAAGCTGCTCCTCCTTTGGCAACAAAGTCCTCATTCACTCAGGGAGTGTACTGCCCGCCCCGGATCAGAGGTTGGAGATATGCAACGATGAAGCCGAGCGTATTAAGCACCAGCCAGGTGACTACAATCCGTTTGAGCCAGCTGGATGCTTCTGCCACGGCGCGTTCGTTGCGGGAAATCATGCGCACCAACAGTGCAACGGAAGCTGCAGTGACCGCCACGATGGTGGAGATACCGACCAGCTTCCCGTATACATCTGCCATGATGTCGGAAAACCGGATCCAGATCGTATCACCAGAGGTTGTGCCGTTGGTCGCCAGTGCGGGCTGGAGACAAAGCATGGTGGTCATGCACAACACACTGAGCATTCTCATTTTCCCCCGGAGCTTGTCCCCAATCTTCATGAGTTTCTGCGCCATACCGATACCCTCCTTTCTGCGATTTTGGCAACAAAAAAACGCCGGTCTCGAAGCGAACTTTCTCGCAGTCAAGACCGGCGTTATGCCAGTGCCCAGTTTTGGACGGTATCAGTATAGCATTTTGGTATTCTCATGTCATCGGCGCGGAGTCTGCCATTTATCCTGCCATTTTTCCAGACAATACGGCTCATAGTCCCTCCTCAAGCAGAACCAGCACCTCCAGCCATGCATCCAGACTTCCTGCAGGTGCGGCCCAAAGGCGGATGGACAGGATGTTGATAGCCTGTTGGCGGAGCCGGTAATAGTGCCGGTCAGAGATATCCAGCCGATACAACAGCTCATCGTGTGTCAGCTTCTCTGGGATGATGTAGGTTTGGAAGATGATGTCGTACATTTTCTGCCCGTTTTTGGGCTTCTGCCGCAGAACTGTGATTGCCTCGTTGATCCGATCCATCAGCAGACGGGACTTTTTCACACATTCCAGCCGATGCTCCATCCGATTATTCTGCATGGCCAGCTGTGCATCGACAGCAGTGAGTAAGGCATCCAGATTGTGCAGCGGCCGATCCAGCTCCTCCGCAACCCGGGCGGGGAAGCATTCCAGTGCCCATGCGATGTCCCGGTAATGCTGCAGCATCAGCCGGGTGTTGTGGTACATGTTCTTGCGCAGAGCTTTGTCGGCGCTGCGAGCCTTTTCGTTGGTGATCTCCTGATCCGGTACGATCCCCTTGCGCTCTAAAAGGCTCAAAAACTGTTCGGCGTGAGGAGTGAGCTGAGCAGTAGGCAGGCTACCACAGCGAGACTCCATCAAATCTGCCATAATCGATTCCTCCTTGGCGATTCACGGGGCCATCGCGTGGAGAGGCCCCGGAAAAGTAATCTTGTTCGCGCGCACATGTGTAATTACCCAGGCAGTCCATACTGAGACTCTTACAACTCCCACAGGGAGAAATATACGCGCGTAATATAGGGGGTAAAAGTGCAACACGACCCTGAACAGCTGTTTCTGGTGCTGGTGTCATGCCCAGTTTGGTCAGCACAGTCTTGCTGTACCAAGCAATCATGCGGCCCAGTTGTTCACGGTCGGTGCCCTGAAAATGCGTATTTCGTTTCATTGTGCGTATTTCATTGAAAATGCGTACAACTTCTTCGGAGGTCGGGGCTGCCACGGGCGAGCTGGTTGGGTAAGCGATGTTAAAGATGAGGCATCCGAAAGAACCTGGCAGCTTCAGAAGCGGGAAGGTATCCGCGTGTTTTCTGAAGAAGCGCCAGACCTTCGTTTTCTCCCATCCCCACCGTTTGCCCAATGACTCCAAAGAAAAAACAGCCCCATGCGGTCCGAGCTGGACAGCAGGTGCTGTGTGAGAAAAAGCATTGCGAGGATCTTGCCATACTGTATGGCACCAGAGATCCAGCCATGCGTCTGCCTCTTCAAAGCAGTAATGTTGTTTTACGAGCCGATCTGTGATGTTGCGGGGGAGGCATAAAAAGCCATAGCCGGGTGTAGCGTAAACTGCGTCCGTCTCATTCATACAGGCGGCGCCGGAACAGCGGAACACCCAGTCGTTGATTTGATAGGTGAGCTTCTTTGTGTTTGGATCTAATTCATGGCTGACATATCCGAGTTCGGAAAGAGTGGTCAGGGTATCCATGGCCTTTTGACGGTTCTTGATGCCGAGGATGCTTTTCAGCCCCACGACACCACCTGCCCAGGATCCTTTCTTGACCTCGTTGATGTGACCGCAGTACGTGGCTTGCCCGTTGCGGAAGGCTGCTCTGGAGGCCAGTCGGGCCCATGCACCCATGATGCCCTTACCACTGGGCAGCTGATTTCGGGGCAGCTTGACCCATTGGTACTTAAATAAGCACTTCATGCTGATGGCCTCCTATACATTATAATATAATAGTGTTACGCGCTTGCGGATGACAAATGACCGTGATATAATCTGGCTAAGTCGGAAAGGGCCTTTTTGGAGTTGCCCTCAAAATCGGGGTTTTAGCTGCGCATGTTCTCTAAACTTCTTGCTATTTGGCGAAGAGAGCAGTACAGACACCTGTTTCTGCATGGTGCGCTATTTGCAGATAAATGTTTGCAGAAAGTAGGCTGTTTTTGAAAAAACATGAACAAACAGCAGTACAAACAGGTTGTCCGGAACACTTGGTAAGGATGAGGTCGGCAGTTCGAATCTGCCCAGCAGCTCCAAAAAGCATCGAAAACTTCGGTTTTCGGTGCTTTTTTGTTGCAAAAACGCAGAAAATGGTGCGAGCCAAAATGTGGGTCAACTGCCTGACCCACACCGTGACCCACACGCGGAAATGCGCGGAAAGGGTGAAAGAGTACCGGAGAGAAGGCAAAAGCCTCCTCTCCGGTATTTTTGCGTTTTTTCTGCTCACATCACTTGTGCCATGAAGCTGCCCATCGTTTGTGCAGCTTCATCCTGCTTCTGCCTCGTAGCGTGGGTGTAGGTGCGGAGTGTGAATCCAGCGTCATAGTGGCCGAGCATACTGCTGACGGTTTTGACGTCCACCCCATTTTGCAGTGCCAGCGTTGCGAAGGTGTGTCTGAGGTCGTGAAATCTGGTGTGCGGCAGCCCGGCGTCCTTCGGGATCTTCTTGTGCAGATTTACGACGGAGTCTGGGTAGTACATCTCACCAGTTACCGGCGAGGGGAACATGTAGGGATTCTCGGGATGCTTGCCGTGTTCCGCTATCAGCAGGTCTACGGCATCCTGCGGGATAGATACTTTTCTGACCGAAGTCTCCGTTTTGGGACGGGACAGCGTCAGTTCGCCATTGGGATTTTTGACATATTGCTTGCTGACGGTGATGGTTTTGTTCTTTGCGTCGAGGTCGCTCCAGAGAAGCGCCGTGTTCTCGCCCTTCCGCAAGCCCGTGACCAATTCCAGATAGAACATCGGGAGCAGTCCTCTCCTGTCAGCGGCCTCGAGATAGTCCTTGATGTGCTCAGGCGAAAGGATCTGCATTTCGATTTTTTGTACTTTCGGCGCGATGCAGTCCTCGGTCGGATTGCGTAGGATCAGGCGTTCCTTGACCGCCCGTTCCAAGGCGCTGTGCAGCATGAGATGCAGACTCCGAACTGTGGTGCTGCTGAGACCGGGATTGCCGTGACCGCTCTTGCGGTCGATGCGACCGTTTTCCATCAGATCCTTGTAGAGCTTTTGTAAGTCATGGGCAGTCAACTTTGTCAGTTTGATGCTGCCGATGCGGGGAATCGTGTATTGCTCGACCATCAGTTGATAGCGGTTTGCTGTTGAGATGCGGATATTCGGCTTTGCGTAGATCTCATACCAGCTACGCAGCCAAGTTGCTACCGTGTACTCATCAGCGCGGCTGACATCGATTCCTCTGGTAGCCGCCATTGCGGCACTGAGCTTCGTCTTGCATTCCGCCTGCGTCTTACCCAGCACGTTTTTGATGATGCGTTTTCCGGTTTCGGGGTGGTAGCCCGCTGTGTAGCGACCCTCCCAGCGACCGTCTGCGCGTTTGCGGATGTTGCCCTCGCCGTTGGCGCGTTTTTTAGCCATTCGTGATCATCTCCTTTGCTTTTTGCTCTTCGTCGGCTTCGAAGGAGTAAGGAGCTCCCAGTTCTCCGGCGATACCGGCCGCCAGCTTGAAGCCTGCCGTGAAGCTCATCAACGTGGACCTCGCCAGCAGAGTGTTTTGTGCGTCCAACAGCCGCAGCAGCTTTCTGCGGCTTTCGGCATCTATGCCATCGCGCGGGCCCTCACGGACGGATTGGACGGCGTAGACGAGCTGCACTGGCTGCTTTTCGTCGAATCGTTCCTGCAAGGCTTTCATGTAGTCGTACATGGCGCCCCCTCCTTTGGTAGCCAACACACATACCACAACTCTGGCAGGAAAGCTATTACTTTTTCGAGAATCATCTTTATTTACAGCGGTGCGTTTTTGCAAATGTTTCTTTGACTATTGCGGCGCAAAAACTGAACATCTCGACCTGCTTCACATATGGAATTTCATTGAAAATCCCTGTTGCTGTTCCAACTCATGGTCGTCCGGCTTGTGGCCGAGGGCGACGCGCTTTTGCCGCATCTGCGCCAGCCGCTTGCGGTCGATTTGGACACCGGTGGCAGCGGAAGCCGGGGCGTTGTCCCGAAAGATATTGCCCATGTGGTAGAGCAGCCGGGTGGCTGACAGCAGGACGGAGGGCGGCTCCTGTTCGCCGCGCTCCATGCGTTTCATGAAAAATTCCGCGTAGGCGTGGCCGTTATCCCGCGCCGCCGCAAACCATTCGTAGGCGGCGTCCATGTCTTTGGGAATACCCTCGCCCATGAGGGTCAGCTTTCCCAACAGATACTGGGCATAGGCGCTGCCGTTATCCGCGGCCTGCCGCAGGTATTCCGCCGCAGTCGAAGTGTCTTTTGATACATTTTTGCCGCTGAGATATTCCTTGCCCAACCGGTAGGCGGCGTAATCGTTCCCATTGTCCGCAGAGCGTTTCAGCCAATAGATGCCCTTGGCAGAATCGTGAACGTCGGCATCATCGGAGAGATACAGCTTTCCGAGGGCGTACTGTGCCACGTCCAAGTCCTGCTCGGCTGCGCGTTCCAACAGCTTTTGTGCTTTGGCTGCATCGGGTATCAGCAGCCCACCGTCACGGTACGCCGTGCCGATGATGTACTGGGCATGAGCATCGCCTGCATCCGCAAGCTGCTCCAACTGCTCCGCCGCTTCATCCCGTTCCTCCAACGGAAAGCTCTCATCGTTCGCCACGCTTTGCAGATCCTGACATTCATAGCTCATGCCGTAGGTACTGATCTGTTCGCCGTCATCCTGCATTTCCTCGTCCTCGAAGGAAAATCTGTTCATGCGAAGATGCTCCGCCTTTTTGATGACGGCGTTCTTGATCTGGCGAAATTCCTTTTGCTGAGACAGCGGTGGACGTATTCTCTTTTTATCTTCGGAGTAGTAATCCTCCACCTGACATTGCAGCTCCCACCATGTTTGGTAGCACGCATCCACGGTAGGCAGCCGTGCCATTTGGTCGACGATCTCATCCACCAGCTTTTTCATCGGCTTTGGCAGATAGCCGTAGGTTTTCTTGCCGCCGACTTGACCGAGTTGCCGCGACAGGTCCCAGATCATCTGCTCCGCCTCCGGGTGGATGCAGGTCATCTCCCGCATTGCCTTCGCCAACTCCAGCATGGCTTTCCGCACCTCTGCCATCAACTCATCACGCGATTTGCTTTTCTGTTCGTAGACATGGAGCAACTCCTGACGGAAAATTTGGTTGGTGAGCGTGGACTTGATCTGCTGGATACCATCTTTGGAGAGGTATGCCTGATTCGGTTTCACCGACCATGCCATCATGTGGACGTGGGGATGGTTGCCCTCGTCATGGAACGCCGCGTACCAGCGAAAGTCCTCCGGCGGGATCTTCATCGCCGCGGCGATGTCATTGCGGTGGGTACGAAGCAGAGTGCGCCACGCTTCCGCGTGGTTGTACCCCAGCCGCTCCGCGTCCTCCCGGTGGAGGGAGATGATGTGCGTCCACACGTTGCCGGTGTAATGATCCAATTCGTCCGCGACAGCGGCGAGGTCAACGGCATCATCGTCACCGAAGAGGCCGTGTTCCCCCAGCCGCTCCGCCATCGGACGCAGGGCGATGTACTTGGCGTAGCCATCCATCGAGGAGAGCCTGTCCCAATTCGATTCCAGCGCCAGCGTGATGAGCGCGGACGCCGTTGCTTTGGTTGGGTGCGCCGCGTAGTCCTCGTACTCCATCAGCTCTTTTGCGTCAGGAAAATCCTTCACCAGCTTTGCGATGAGCTGCGTCTGCTTGTTGGTGGGCGGACGGTCATCCGGAATGATCTCCACCCGCTCCCGCATGGCGATGTACTTGAGGTATCCACCGGCACTTTGCTCACCACCGCACTTGATATACGGACTCTTGACGATCAGCCTTGCCATGCTTCGCTCTCCAGTTCACGGAGCTTCTGCTCTAACCGCAGCTGACCGTTGGTGCGCTTGACTGCGGCGATGCTCTTGGCCCGCTCCTGCCGCAGCACTTCCTCGCTCACGTTGAGACTTTGCAGCAGGATGGACATCGCCATGTCCATCTCCACCGCCTGCTTGTAGAGCAGCGACGCGATGCGATCCTCGAAGAGCTTCAGCCGCGCGTCGATGGCAGACTGCACCGCACGGGGCAGCGCGGTGCTTTCGCCTGCGGCCAGCATATCCGCGTAGCAATTCACCGCCTTTTCGATGAACTCATTTTTGCTGCGGCAGTTATCTTCCTGATACCACCGCTCTATTTTGGCGGCTGTTTCATCCGTCATACGGAAGTTCAGCCTGTTTTCATTTTTGCTCATAATTCCCTCCAATCTGCCGTAAGGCACGCTTGTTTTCGTTGAAACGCCTGCGCTTGCGGGAACTAAGACGCCAGCCGCTCTGAAATCTCTCACAAAAGGTGCCACAACTGCCTGCGTTGAAAACCCCGTCAACTGCCCGCACTGCGGGCAGAAGTGACTGGGCAGAGCGTCGGTTCCGACGCCAGCCCTTTATCCTGCTATAGATAAAATCCTCCGATAACCGCCCAAACTGCCGAAGCTACGTCCCATACGGCGTGGGAAAGGCCTCTCCGGAGCGGTTTCAAATCACACTCGCACAAACGGCTCACGTTCGTTTTCACAGGTGAAAGCGGGTACACACGCCACCCCATCTCCTAACCGCGCACACAGCGGCTCACGCGGCGAAACAGGGGCGTTTCGGACGGGGGTGGTATCACTACCCTCGGAGCGTTTTGCGCGGTTCGGAAACCCTGCGCGGCCGGGTATCAGAACGGCAAACTTTGCCGCTTTTGGGCCTTGGTCGGGAGCGCTCCCGAAAAACGCAGAGAGCCTGCGGAACAGCGATGCGCTCATGCGCGTCGCTGTTCCGAGGCGTCGCGGCCCCGCTGGGCTGCGTGATCCCGTTGCTGTTTCTCTTGCCGCATTGATGGGCTTCGCGGTTTTGCTCAGCCGCTTCGTTGGCACACAGAAAATTGAGCGCCTGTTCTTTAGTTACAGCGGTGCGTTTTTTGAACCGCTGTTCGCGTCGATCCATGCGAGAAACTTATCCTTTGGAACAACGATCCGGCTGCCGATTTTGAGCGCGGGGAATTCGTTGCCATGCACCAACTCATAGGCACCGGCACGGGAGATCCCAAGCACTGCGGCGACTTCTGCCACGGAGAGCATCAGCGGAAGCTCGTCATAGCTTGTGTAGATGGAATGCTTCATTCTGTTCTTCCTTTCCTTATGCACCGGGCAACAAATTCACCGCGGACAGCTTGCGATGAATTTGCCGCCGCTCTGTTGTTCGTTCAACCGCAGACAGCTGACGTGTGTGAAAAATTTCAACGGCCTCATGGATGGGCCTGATGGTATAGCGCAGATTGCCGTTCTTTTTGATCCTGGATTTTGTCAGGACAGAGGTTGGCTCTGTGGAGATGAGTCCTTTCTCCGAGAGCGCATCGACATACTGCATGACCGTATTTTTAGTACGGCCAATAGCTTTTCCGATCGTGGCGTAGCTGGGCCAGCACTGGTAGGTACTGGGGTTCTCAAGACAGCGGAGGTAGGCGTAGACCGCGATCTCACCTGCGCCCAGCCCCAGCGAAAAAATTTCGTTCGGCAGTGTAAAATAGTTTTTACTGGGAAATTGATTCATGGTGTGTCCTCCTGTTCGTCGGGATGGAAGAGTTGAATGAACTCCTTTGCGGAATGGACAACGCCCAATTCCTTGAGCTGCTGATAGCGGATCAGGTCGCAGAGGGTGCGCAGACTGATCTCCGCGTACTCCAACAGCTTATCGGTCACCAGCATTTGCTGGTAGGTGTCCAGTTCGGTCGGCGCATCCGGGGATCGGAAGAAAGTGAGCAGTTCCTCTGCGGTCGGGACACTGTCCGGTGCGTCATGCTGTATTTCCTGCCGGATGTAGTCAATGACCTCCCACTCAGCGTGGGAGGTCAGGAAGCGCAGAAGCTGCTGTGTGCTTTGTTCAAATGGATTCATGGTCATACACGCTCCTTGTGATCAAGTGAGACAATCGTGACTGCGGCCAACTCAGTCGGAAAATTTGTCTCTCACTGATAAGGACACTCAGAGCGCGTTTGTAAACCAGGGAACAGAAATTTTTTCAAAAAAGCTGGGAAGCCCTGTCATGAGACAGTGCTTCCCAGCTTTTCGTGCAGCTTTTTCAGTCGCTTTGATACCGCCATTCTGGAGATGCCATAGATCTGGCCAATCTCATCCATCGTCAGCTCACCGCTGTAACGGAGGGAGGGCAGGTTTTGCCCTTGCACGTCCAGTTCCGCAATGGCTCCCCGCAGATTTTCAAGCCGGAGGTTCCTGAGCACAGCATCCTCCACGGGACGCTTGACGCACTCCAAACCGGACAGCACCGTTTCAAACTCACTTTTACTCAGGTGCCTTGCGTCCTGTTTGTCCTGCGCCTGCTGCCGTTTCCGATCATGCTCAAGGAAGTCCGCGACCTCCCTTGGCACCGATACTTGCTCACCATTGTAGACGATGACAAAGTTGTCGTTCATTTGTGTCCTTTCCGCTTTCGACGGAAGGGTACACACCCGCGCTGCCGGTACAGCGCCAAAAACTGTCGACCTTCATGGAACTTCCTGCGTACAGGGTGGTCATAATGCCCTACGGGGTCCATGAATGCCTGAGGTCACACCGGGGTGTGGACCTCACCGGAAAGCCGCGAGATTCGGCTTTCGCCTATTACCAATATAAAGTGAACGCGGAGGATTGTCAAGGTAAGGCCTACGGCACAAAACATAGCAGGTCGATAAAACGACCGACCATGTGATAGAATGCCGTGATCTCAGGAAAGTATATTAAATATTTTGGAGAGGGCACTACCTACTTTTGCACACATGCGATTAAAGTAAAAAGAAGTATCTATGGTACTCCTTTTACTTTAAAATTCCTCGTTGAGGTCTATCAGATGACGCACTGTTTTCTGATGCAACCATCTACATAATATCTATATCCATAATCGTCAGGGCAAGCTGTTCAAGTACTGCGCCTATTCTAGGGGCCTATATGCGCAATCGGAGAAATTATTTACTCGATTGTGAGGTGTCAACCCTCCAACGTCCCTTTCGGGGGGGGCAGGTCATGCCAACAGCTTACTGGTGGTTATGATTTGCGTAACGGTCAAACAGCTCTCCAGCGATGGTGAACTCCGTATCATTTTTTAGTCTCATAAATGCGACTGTGCCATTGTGATCCGGCAAAACCATAGGGGCAATCTTAACCTCCGCCTTGTCCACACTGTCACCAATGGAGAAGACCAAAGTATTGTCATAGGAACCGCCGACCGACCATGTCTTCAATTCCTCAAGCACATATCTCTTGAGGGAGGCGACAGTGTATTCCGCGTATTCCGCCTTTTTGCCCGCGCCATCAAAGGCCTCAGCATAGACCGGTCCTCAAAACATCTTTTCTAAAAACCTTTGCCAGAATATTTTCGGAGACATGGTTAAGATGCTGCTTATTCAGGAACTTCCTATAAATGAAAATGCCGCGATTATTAATTTTCACAATGTGTTCTCTGCCTTGGCCGACTGAGCGGGCAGATCTTTGCGCATGGCGGGAAAATCCCTTATCTTACGGAAAAAAATCGCCGTGCGCGAGATGGATTAGCTTGGTGAGATCGGTGATTCGAATATGCCCCTGCTTCCGCTCGATGATGCCCTCCTGCACCATGGCCTGAAAAGCCTTAGTTACAGTTACCCGGCTGATGTGGAGCAGATTGGCAACATCCTGATGACTGAAGCGGATCGGGATCTCATAGCCACTTTCGGTTTCCACCTCGTAAGATTGTGCCATATCAAGAAGAGTCTGCGCGATGCGCTGCAGGGAGTCGGAGGAGGACTGTGAGAGCAAGCGACCAACCAGAAGGGAATTCTTTTTGCACACAATTTGCAGGACAGCTTGGCTGAGCTGAAAGTCCTGTTCCAACTGGGCAAAAAATGTTGCCGCCGGAATGGCATACACTGAGGAGTCGACAATGGAGACAGCCGTGGCCATGTGAGCTTCCTTCAGCAGACATGAGCGCTCGCCAAAGAGGGCACCTTGCTCGGCGATATACAGCTGCTGCTCTACACCTACGGGGGAATAGGTTGTGATGCACACGCGACCCTCTTTTACAACATACACGGTTGTGGGTGCATCCCCCTGATAGAAGATCGGCTGCTTTTTCCGTAAACGCACAATGGGAGATCCGCTGATCAACGCGTGAAGAAGCTTTGGATCAAGACGGAGCCATGAAGAAAAACTAACTGATTGCATGAGAACCCCTCCGCCACTTACAAGTATATAGAATAAGCACTGCACTTAGTATCTTAATTGTACACGGTTTTCATAACGTTTGCAAGCCTTTGCATTTTTGCAAAAAATCACCAACCAGGGAGGCTGAATAAAAAACATGGTGGGATGGAAGATAACTTACTTCGATGGGCATTTCTTATCTCTGCTTGATCTATTTGATGAGATGCAAAACTGAACGAAACTGAAAAAGCGTCGAAAATTTTTTTGGATAAAAAAGCGAGAACTGTATACTGCTTTACAGAAAAAACAAGTCTGACCGGCTACAATATAAAAACAAGAAGAGAAATGGAGAGCGGAAAAACATACACCACGATGTTTTGAAGCACCAAAATATCAAAGGAGGATTACCGGTTATGCCTGTCAATTTTGAAGAAATAAGAAAGCGCGAGTGGCCTGTTCTGGAGACCATGACTTTCCTTGACGCCGCATGCGTCAGTTTCGCGCCCCAACGCTCCGTGCACGCGCTAAAGGAACTGGCTGATTTCTCGGCTCGTCAGGACGAGGCGAATTCCAGCGCACACCACATCGCTATGGACAGCAAGCGCCATAAGGCGTATGATGAGGCATGCAAGTTGCTCAACGCAGATCCCGAAGAGATCGCGCTGGTCGAAAGTACTTCTCACGGTCTGAACATTGCGGCAAACGGCATTGAGCTCCAGAATGGCGACAACATCATCACCACGAACCTCGAGTTTATTCAGGTCGCGCTTCCGTGGTGCGTGATGCGCAAGGAGAAGAATATCGAGATCCGCGTTGCAAAGACAAAGGATACCCGCTTTACCGCAGATGACTTTGCCAAGCTGTGTGATGAGCGTACCAAGATTATTGTCATCTCCACGGTCGAGTGGTGCAACGGTTGGCGCATGGATCTCAAGGAAATTGGCGACTTCTGTAAGTCCAAGGGTATTTTCCTTGTCGTGGATGCGGTGCAGGAGCTTGGCATCAACAAGCTCGACACGAAGACCTTTCATGTTGACATTCTCACAGCCGGCGGCCACAAGTGGCTCAACTCTCCGTTCGGCACCGGCGTGCTGTACATCAACAAGGAAACGCTGCCGAAGCTCAAAAGTGTTTATCACGGATATCTGAACACGAAGGAACCGCCGGAAGGTTGGGGCGGCTACTGGGAAAACCCTGCGGCCACTTCCGTCAACGATTGGGAGTTCGACATGACAGCCAGAAAGTTCGAGATCGGTGGTACGTCTAATTATCCCGGCGCCGTTGCATTGGGCGAGACGCTGGAGCTGGTCAACGAGATCGGCATCGAGAATATTCAGAGCCGTGTGGAAGAGCTGAGCGCTTACTGCATGGAGCAGCTTGAAAGTATCGGTGCGACCATTATCACCCATAAGGATCCGGGCCGCCGCGCCGGAATTGTGATTGCTCGCATCTATGAGGATCTGAACACGGAGCGAGCAATCCTGAAGAACCTGCATGCGCAGAATATCTTCATTGCACATCGATTCACCGACTACGTTGGCGGGTATCGCATTTCCTGCCAGTACTTTAATAACCACAAGGATATTGATACGCTGGTTGCAGCACTTAAGGAAGAAATCAAAAAGGTTGGCCGCGCACCTGACTATAAGCGCCCCTGGTAAGCTGGAGGATAATTATGGCAAAGCTTGAGTTAACGTCCAACATTACGTTCCTGTATTTTAAGGATCTGGAAAAGGCCAAGCATTTCTTTTCTGAAACGCTTGGGCTGGAGGCTGCGTATGATCCGGGCTGGGCATGCGTTTACCGCCTGAAGGACAAAGCGTTCCTTGGTGCGGTGGACAATGCACAGGGGTCGATTCAGGTGGATTCGACGTCCAGCGTGCTGGTTAGCCTGACAGTGGCTAATATCCATGAGGTCCATGCAGCGCTTGAGGGTGCTGAAGGTGTGGACGGCCTTTCACCCATTAAGCAGGTCAAGGAAATGGCACTTGAGTCGTTCTTCTTTACCGGACCTGAGGGTTACCATTTTGAAGTAGAGCAGTTTGCTTCCGGCGAACTGCAGAAATTGTTTTGATAATGAGGGAGGAACCGTCATGTATGAAGAAAAACTGAAAGAGCTGGGGCTTGAAGTTCCGCAGATGGCAGCCCCCGTGGCAAACTATGTGCCCTGCGTAGTGGAAAATGGTTGGCTTTATATTTCAGGCCAGCTTCCCATGGTGAACGGCCAACTCGCAGAGGCCGGCAAACTTGGCGACGGCCTTGATGTTGAGCAGGGTTACGAGGCGGCGAAGATTTGCGCACTCAACTGCCTTGGTGCAATCAAACAGGTTCTCGGCTCTCTTGACCGTGTGGAGCGCATTGTGAAGATCAGTGGCTTTGTGAACAGCGCCCCTGACTTTACCGCCCAGCCTAAGGTTGTCAACGGTGCATCCGATCTGCTCGGCCAAGTGTTTGGCGAGACCGGTGTTCATGCCCGCAGTGCGGTTGGTGTGACCTCTCTTCCGCTCGGCGCCTGTTGCGAGGTGGAACTCATTGCAAAGATCAAGGACTGAGATGGACAGCCCCATCGGCGTTTTGAAGTTTGCTAGCGCGGGCGACCGACTGGTTGGCGATCCCGGCATGGAGGGAACTTTCACATTTCCCGTGTGCTATGGGACGGTTCCGGGAAGTTACCGGGATCTGATCGAAGGTTCGCAGGAGGCCTGTACGCACTTGTGTAAGGCAGCGAGCGGACTGGAAAAGCAGGGGGCCTGCGCCATTGCGGGCGACTGTGGGCTGATGGCCCTTTACCAGGCGGAGCTGGCCTCCAGCGTGTCAGTTCCAGTGGCTGCATCGAGCTTGAGCCTTTTGCCGCTGATCGGGTACATGATCAACAGTGAGAAAAAGATCGGAATCATCACGGGACATTCTCAGCTTTTGGGACAGCGGCACCTGGCCGCAGCCGGTGCAGATATGGAGCGGCTTGCGATTCAGGGGATGGAGAGCGAAAGTCATTTTGCTGCTGTTGTGTTGGAAGACAGGGAGCGTCAGGACTATGAGAAAATGAAACGGGATGTTCATTCGGCCGTAGGAAAGCTGCTGGCGAAAGATCAACAGGTAGGAGCGATTCTGCTTGAGTGCAGTAACCTGACGACCTTTGCGAGAGAAGTTGAAAAACAATTCGCACTGCCCGTATTCGATATCAACCTCGCGATCGAGATGCTGTATCGAAGTCAAAATCATATCAATTATGCAGATAAGCAACAATAAGTAGGAGGAAAACATTATGCGCTTTTTGGAGTATGAGACTTGGCGTTTGAAGAAGAACATTGACCATGCTGCCTATGATAAGATTATCAGTGACTGGTTCAAGTTCCTCAAGGATAACTACGATGAGCTTTTCCCTGAATGGGTCAGCGCGAAGTATTATCGCCAGACTGACCGCGAGGGCAATCCTACGGGCGTTTTTATCATGGTTTTTGAGTACGATTCTCTCGAAGGACATCACGCTTATAAGGAGCGCCGAAAGAACTGGGACGGTCCCTATGAGGCCTATAAGAAGGTCGATCCGTATCAGGAGTTCTTTGATCTTGAAACGGTTACGACCGATTACTGGCAGCCCCTGAACACTGAGGAATGGGCTCAGTTTAAGTAAGAATAGATTCCCTCGTAGCCCCCTTAATATCGGAAGCCTGCGATGTAAGCAGAAACATCACGACAAGATATATCCGGACAAATGAAAAGGAGGAGACCTATGAAACGTTTTATTTCGCTCATGCTTGCAGCGGTCATGCTGCTTTTACTGGTTGCCTGCGGTGATAAGAGCAACGACGGCGGCACCACTGCGAAAGATACGTTGGTGATCGGCCACTACGGAGATACACCGAACTTTGACACGCACAATAACCTGAATGACAACGGCATGCGTATTAATATGTCGGTCTATGATCCGCTTGTACGTATGGATAATGAGACCTATGAGATCAAACCCTGCCTTGCAGAATTTTGGACAACTTCCGAGGACGGTAAGGAGTACACCTTTAAGATCAAGTCTGGCGTCAAGTTCTCTGATGGTACGGACATGACGATCGACGATGTGGTGTTCTCTCTCCAGCGCGGTATGGAAATGCCCATGGCAGTGCCCAGCTTTGCCCGTGTTGTCGGTGTGGAAAAGGTCGATGAGGATAATGTTAAGGTTATCCTTGACGGTCCCTATCCCGAATTCCTGTTTGCAATGTCACTGCCCACGGCGGGTATCTTCTCTCAGGCTGCATTTGAATCCATGGGAGAAGAGGCATTTGCCAAGAACCCTGTGACGACGGGCCCGTATCATGTTGTTGATTGGAAGGTCGGCGAGAAGGTCACTCTCGAAGCGAACGAGTATTACCACATGGGCGAGGTGCCTATTAAGACGGTCGTTTATCAGGTCATCACGGACGCGAACTCCGCAGTGCTGAGCCTTGAATCCGGAGATATTGATGCTTATGTTGACGTTCAGCAGAGCAGCTTCTCCCGTATTGAGAGCAACGACAAGCTCACACTCCACAAGGGACAGGCATTTGGCATGAACTTCATCCAGCTCAACTGCTCCAAGGCCCCCTTCGACAATATTGATGCCCGTAAGGCCATGGCCTATGCAACGGATAAGGAGTCCATGCTCTACGGTATTCTGGATGGCGACGGTACCATCGTTGACACCTTCGCGACCCCTGAGTACCTCGGCTACACCGACGAGGTGACGAAGTATCCCTATGACATTGAAAAGGCTAAGGAGTTGTTTGACAAGGCCGGCGTGGACGGTAGTACCGAAATTGAGATCATCCTTTACAATACCAAGGCGTCCAAGTTTGCGCAGGTGCTGCAGAACTCCCTTAAGGAGATCGGCATCAACGCGACCATCAGCCAGATGGAGCGCTCTGCATTTGATGATGCAGCTGTTTCCGGCAGAGGCAATATTATCGTGGATGGCGGTACGTTTACTGCCCCGACGATCGATGAGGTGCTCTACACGGCGATCCACTCCTCTCAGATGAATATTCGTAACTACAGCAAGTTCAGCGATGCCAGAGTTGATGAGCTGTTAGATACGGCGCGCGTGACACTTGACGAGAATGAGAGAGCCGCTCTCTATCAGGAACTTCTCATCCGTCTGAGCGATGAAGTCCCCATGATCCCGACAATTTGGAATACCAAAAATATTGCTGCTAACAAGAATCTTAATGGTGTGTCCGCTAACCCCTGGTCGTTCTACAACCTGTACGAATTCAGCTGGAGTTAAAGTTTTTGGGGCGATGGCACCTTCAAGTGCCATCGCCCCAACTTTTAAAGCGGGATATATTCTTGGCGTCCCAAAAGGGTAAGCCAGAGAAAGGATGCTTCTATGTACAAATATATCCTCAAACGTCTTGCTCTGATGATCCCGGTTATCATCGGTGTATCGTTCATTATTTTCTCGATCATGAGTTTTATGCCGGGCAATCCCGCACGACTGATTCTGGGTGAAAAAGCAACGCCGGAAGCGATCGAACAGATTAATGAAGAACTGGGCGTGAACGACCCGTTTCTCGTTCGTTATGCAAATTACGTCAAAGATGCTCTGCGCGGTGATTTTGGCACTTCTTACTCAACGAAGCAACCGGTCGTTAATGAGATCAAGGCACGCTTTCCCACTACGTTGAAGCTTGCACTGCTGAGCGTTCTGATCGCGACTCTGATCGGCCTTCCGCTTGGCATCCTGTCGGCGGTCAAACAGTATTCATGGATAGACAATCTGACAACGGTGCTTGGCTTGGGATTTATTTCCATCCCGCCATTTTGGCTGGGCTTGATGCTGATTATATTCTTCTCAGCAAGGTTGGGCTGGCTGCCGTCTTACGGTTCGGATTCGTTTGCCTGCTTTATCCTGCCGGCTATCACCAGTTCGGCATCCACATTTGCGACTCTCCTGCGAATGACTCGTTCGACGATGCTTGAAGTGATTCGTCAGGATTATGTGACGACGGCCATGGCCAAGGGCTCTGACAAGCAGCGCATCATCTTTCGCCACTGCCTGCCAAACGCGCTGATTCCTCTAATCACTGTGGTCGGCGTCAACTTCGGCGGTATGCTTTCCGGATCGGTCATTACGGAGTCGGTATTTGGTATGTCCGGTATCGGCAGTCTGCTGATCAACTCCATTCGAGCGAAGGATGTTCCTGCGGTTATGGCATGCACGCTGCTGCTGGCGGTGCTATTCGGTATGGTGAACTTGGTTGTTGATATTATTTACGCCTATGTGGATCCCCGTATTAAGGCACAGTATCAGAAGTGAGGAGGCGTCAGTATGACAACGAAAAAAGCGCAAGAAAATATGAAGCATGCGGCGCCTAAAAAGCGTTCTCAGTTGGGAATGGTCTGGCACCAACTGCTGAAAAACAAGCTTGCTGTTTGTGGTTTGATTATTTTTGTGGCGATTATATTGGCATCGCTTTTTGTGAGTATTTTTGTGGACTATGACAAAATTATTCTCCATGATCTGATGAACAAAAACCAGACGCCAAGCCTTCAGCATTGGTTTGGCACCGACAGTTATGGCCGAGATCTGCTCCTGCGTATCCTGTATGGCGCGCGCATCTCGCTGTTTATCGGTGTGACGTCGGTCCTGGGCGGTATGCTCCTTGGCGGCGCAGTTGGCGCGATCTCCGGCTTCTATGGCGGCAAAATCGATATCGTTGTGATGCGTTTTATGGACATTTTGATGGCGATCCCGTCCACATTATTTGCCATCTGCGTGGTTTCTGCACTTGGCCAGGGTGTGATGAACCTGATGCTGGCTATCATGGTGTCACTGATACCGCAGTTCGCCATGATCGTCCGTTCCTCTGTGTTGACAATAAAAAACAGTGAGTACATTGAGGCGGCACGCTGCGGTGGCACCTCTACAGCGCGTATTATCCTGCGTCACATTATCCCCAACGCGATGGGTCCCATCATCGTGCAGGCTACACTCGCCCTCGGCGGTGTGATCCTCACGGCGGCATCAATGAGCTTTATCGGTCTTGGTGTTCAGCCGCCCGATCCGGAATGGGGTGCCATTCTGACTGAGGGCCAGGAGTTCATGCGCGATTATCCGCACCTTGTGCTTTTCCCAGGTATTACGATCATGCTGGCTGTTTTAGCCTGCAACTTTATGGGAGATGGCCTTAGAGATGCCCTCGACCCGAAGCTGAAGTGAAGGGAGAACATGCCATGAATGATATTTTGTTAGACATCCGCGACCTGGAAGTCAGTTACGATACCGAAGATGGGATTGTACGTGCAGTTAACGGCATCGACCTTCAGGTGCGCCGAGGTAAAACTCTTGGTATTGTTGGTGAGACCGGTGCAGGAAAGACAACAACTGCGAAAAGCATCCTGCGTCTGCTGCCGGAACGTACCGGTAATATCCGATCGGGCAGTATTGCCTTCGATGGTGAGGACCTTCTTGCACTGTCAGTGGATGATATGCAGTCCCGTATTCGCGGCGAGAAAATCTCGATGATCTTTCAGGATCCTATGAGCAGTTTGAATCCGGTTATTACAATTGGAGATCAGATTGCCGAGGTGCTGGAACTGCATCAGGAGACCAAGGATGGGAACCCGGGGAGAAAACGGGCGAAAAAGCGTGCCCCGGAGATTGACGCACGCGTTGATCAGATTCTTAATATGGTCGGTATCCCGACCGAACGTAAGAACGAGTATCCCCATCAGTTTTCCGGTGGTATGAAACAGCGAGTTGTTATTGCGATGGCGCTCGTGTGCGATCCTGCGCTTGTTATTGCAGATGAGCCGACCACGGCGTTGGATGTAACGATTCAGGCACAGGTGTTGGATATGATGGAAGATCTCAAGCAGCGCTTTAACACAGCCATGCTGCTCATCACCCACGACCTCGGCGTCGTGGCGCAGACCTGCGATGATGTGGCGATTATGTATGCCGGCGAGATCGTAGAATACGGCACGGTAGAGGATATTTTTGATACGTCTAAGCCGCATCACCCTTATACAGAGGGACTGTTTGATTCAGTGCCGCGACTGGATGATGAGACCGAACGTCTCAAGCCTATTCCGGGTTTGATGCCAGATCCGACTGATCTGCCGGACGGCTGTAAATTCCATCCCCGCTGTCCGGATTGTATGGATTGTTGCAAGGCGGAAAACGGACCGCTCTATCAGGCGGGAATGCACCGTATCCGTTGCCACAAGATGGCAGGTAAGATCAATGAGACGATGGGAAAGGAGGCAGAGGAAAATGGCTGAGGCTTTTATCCAGGCAAATCATTTGAAAAAATATTTTAAGACGCCGCGCGGCATGCTTCATGCAGTCGATGATGTGACGCTTTCAATTCCCAAGGGAAAGACATTGGGCATCGTTGGCGAATCCGGCTGCGGCAAATCGACACTTGGGCGTTTGATGCTGAATCTGTTGGAGCCAACCTCTGGTGAGATGCTGTTGGATGGACAGAATATCTATAAGCTCCGTTCGTCTCAGATGAAGAAAATGCGCACACGTGCGCAGATGATCTTCCAGGACCCGTATTCCTCGCTCAATCCACGGATGTCAGTCAGCGAGATCATCGCGGAGCCAATCATTGCCAATGACCTGATCAAAAACCGTCAGGACATCCAAAAGCGTGTAGAAGAGCTGATGGATACAGTCGGCTTGGCACAGCGCTTCATCAATGCATATCCGCACGAGTTGGATGGCGGACGACGTCAGAGAATCGGTGTGGCACGTGCCCTTGCGGTCAACCCAGAGTTTATCGTCTGTGATGAGCCGGTCTCGGCACTGGATGTTTCCATTCAGGCACAGATCCTGAACCTGATGATGGATCTCCAGGATGAACTGGGACTAACGTATGTTTTTATCACACATGATCTGTCGGTCGTTAAGCACATCTCGGATGAGATTGCGGTGATGTATTTGGGGCAGTGTGTGGAAAGAGTGCCCAGTAAAGAGCTGTTCCAGAATCCACTGCACCCGTATACAAAGGCGCTGCTGTCAGCAATTCCCATCCCGGATCTTTCAACACGCGGAAGGAAGCGTCAAATCCTGACAGGCGAAGTCAAAAGCCCCATCGAGCCCAAGCCTGGTTGCCGTTTTGCGGCACGCTGTCCGAATGCTACCGCGGCTTGTGCGGAGCACGTCTGCAATCTGAAAGAAGTGGAACCGAATCATTTCGTGTCGTGTGTGCTATATGAATAAAAACGTTTCTGATGAAGTGCCAAGGCTACATGCCTATTTTGAGGAGCATCGCAAGGAATTGCTGGACGATATCATGGATATGATCCGTATTCCGAGCGTAAATGCACCTGAAGAGAAAAATGCGCCGTTTGGTGTTGAATGTGTCCGTGCACTTGAGGCAATCACTGCCCGTGCCGAAGTGTTCGGATTGAAGCCGACAATCTTAGAGAATAAGGTCGCCTATGTGGATATAAACGACTGCCCTGCGCAGTTGGATATCCTGGCACACGTGGATGTGGTCCCGGCTGGCGATGGCTGGAGTGTGACGGAGCCGTTTGTCCCTTTGCTTAGGGATGGAAAGCTCTATGGCCGCGGGACCTGCGATGATAAGGGACCTGCCGTAGCAGCACTATATGCCATGCGAGCGGTGCGGGAACTGAATATCTCGCTCAAGTACAATGTTCGCCTGATTCTCGGCGCGGATGAAGAGACAGGCTGCCGTGATACCGACTGCTATTACAGCCATTTCAAAGAAGCACCCTGTTCTTATTCGCCGGACGGAGAGTATCCCGTCATCAACTTGGAAAAGGGCGGCCTATATACGAGCTATTCAGGTACATGGGAAGAGAAGACTGTGCTTCCCTGCATCCGCAGAATTGACGGCGGTACGGTTGGCAATGCGGTCCCCGGTAAGGCAGAAGCTGTTATAGAAGGAATCTTAACAGATGAGATCGCAGAGGTCGCCATCGCTACAGAGGAGCAGACCGGAATTGCTTTTAGATGGGAAGAAAAAAATGGGTGTACTGTAATCTATGCGGAAGGAAAAAGCACCCATGCCTCTACACCTTGGGAGGGAAACAGTGCACTTACGGGGTTATTGGCACTGCTGATGCGGCTGCCCTTTGCCGACTGTGAAGGGCAGTGCCGTCTGCGCGGACTAGCGGGGTTATTTCCGCATGGCACATTTTACGGTGAGGCAGCTGGTGTGGCACAGGCAGATGAACTATCTGGCAGATTGGTGTTAACCTCCAATGTGCTCCATTATGCAGAAGGCAGTATGTCCGGTCGTATAGACTGCCGCGCGCCCATGTGCGCAAGCGAAGAGACTGTGCTTGAGGTACTGCGTGAAAAACTGGCAGCTTATGGCTTGCATCTTCCGGAGAGCTGCAAAATGATCCCCCCTCATTATGTGCCGGAAAATAGCCCGTTTATCCAGACACTTTTAGGCTGTTATGAGCAGATCATGGGCGAACTGGGTAGGTGCCTTACCATTGGCGGTGGGACATATGCGCACTTTCTAAAAAACGGTGTGGCGTTTGGCGCTTCCAAACAAGGCATAGACTATCATATGCACGGAGCTGATGAATATCTCGTAGTGGATGAGATTATCCGGAGTGCAGAATTGTTTGCATTGACCATTATTGCACTGTGCAGTGAATAAGCCGACAGCGAGTAAAACAAACCCTCTATTACAGCAAGTTTGGGTTGGAAGTCCAGCATCTGGCTGGACTTCTTTCCGTCTCGTGCCTACAGTAGATTGAAGTGCCGAGAAAAGCCCTTATGCAAAGGATAATTATACTATGACAATGAAAAGTTAAAGCGGATGCCCGAGGGAAATGCCTCCGACATCTGCTTTTTGCTTTTGTAGATATGCTCTCTCGGACGGAGAGAAAGTCGGAGTGGAAAGAACGCTCTGGTGCCGTCAAGAATTCGACCTGTTGACAAAGGTGGCGAATACGTCCGTTCTATGGTACTTGTAAACGCTGATATATAAGTGAGCCATTGTTGAGCAAACGCTCACGAATAATTGAGCCACCGCACAAAGTCCTTTATAATAATAGGGCCAGATCAAGGAAGTGGTCCGTGACAGCGTGGAAGAGATGCTGAAAGAACTGCTGGAGAAGGAGGCGGAGTCACTGATGCAGGCCGCCTGTTACGAGCGCAGTAAGACCCGTCAGGGTTACCACCGCAGCGGCCACTATGACCGGAATCTCACCACCACCTCTGGCGACGCCACACTCCAATGCTCCGCCTTAGGGAAAGTTTCTTTGATTGGTACAAAATAAGCATAGCACCCGAAGCGGATATGAAGCCTCGGAAGCTATGCTTATTTTTGTTATAATGGGAGGGCAATGGATGGACGGCTTCTTTGATGAGCCAAGCGCTCGAGCTGTAAACAGTCCTCCGCCCTCTTGTTATAAAGATTCGATTGAGCAGGTTGCTCCGGCTATGCCGTGTGCGTGTCACGAACCAAATTGAATCGTAATAAGCCGGTGCGGAAACATTGCAATATTTTAACACAGATGCAAGCTCTCGCCAAGGCTCTGCCGGAATATTCTCTCGTGCGCGAAATGCCCTGCATCGGGGACACGCTGGCTCCGCGCCTGATTGCGGAGATCGGAGATGTCCGACGCTTTCACAGCAAGCGGGCTCTCATCGCATACGCCGGCATCGATGCGCCGCCGTACCAGTCCGGCAAATTCTGCGCGAATAACCGGCATATCTCCAAGCGGGGAAATCGCTATCTGCGTAAGACCGGGTACAAAGTCATGCAGAGCTATGTGATGCACAAACCGGCAAACGATCCGATTTTTACGTTCATTGAGAAAAAACGCAGTGAAGGGAAATGCGGTAAACTTGCCATGGTGGCAGGCTTGAATAAGTTCCTCCGGATCTATTATGGCAAGGTCACAGAGCTCTACCGCAACTTGCCGGCAATAGAATGAGCTGAGATCTCCAATGCTTTATTTGAGGCGGCCAAGTGTTCCGTTTTGCCGCCTCTGCTTTGCTATACTCTTTTTCTGCCTATAACTTTTTTTAATTAGGGCTTGACTTCTTTGCCTTTACAGCGGTGCATTTTTGGAACGGAAAAGCGAGGTTGTGTTGTCTCCAAAGTTGCCACTTCATTTTTTGCAAGTGTTGTGGTATACTGTATTGCAGAAAGGGGGCGCGGAATATGTCTGACCATATTTATACGCAGGACGAGATTTTTGCTGCGGTACGGCTACTGCTCGAAAAGTATCATGCAGAAAGCGCAATCCTATTCGGTTCTTATGCAAGGCGGGAAGCGGATGCGGCCTCCGATATTGACCTGATCGTGATTGGCGGCAGCAAGTTTGACCCGACAGACATTCTTTGCATCGCTGAAGAACTACATTGCGCCTTGGGGAAAGCTGTGGATGTTTATGAGCTGCGAGAGGTGAACACCAGCTCCGCTTTTTACAATACGATCATGGCGGAAGGAGTTCGGATCGCATGAAATACAGTGACCAGCAAAGAGTTGAAAAGATGCGGGAGACAGCGGAAAAGCTTTTGCGCTATGTGGAGAAGGAGAATATCACTTCTGAGAGAATTTTCGAGGAAGAAGCGGTTCAATGGACCGTTACAACGCCGCTCTACAACATCGGAGAGCATGCCGCTAATTTGTCGGAAGACTTCAAAAAGCAGCATCCGGATATTCCGTGGGTAAAAATTGCGGGATTGAGGCACAGACTGGTACATCATTATGAGGATACGAATTGGACCGTTATCTGTGCAGTTATATTTGATGTTCTGCCCTCGTTTCTTGATGAGTTGAAGAAACTCTGACCCACACCGTGACCCACACGGGGAAACGTGCGGATGGAAACAATGGAACAAACAGGCTGCGACCTCATCCTTTTTGGACAAAAAACCGCCGCAAAGCCTTGTACAGCAAGGGCTGGAAGGCTCTACGGCAGTTGGTAAGGATGAGGTCGGCAGTTCGAATCTGCCCAGCAGCTCCAGAAAGCACCGAAAACATCGGTTTTCGGTGCTTTTTGTTGCAAAAACGCTGAAAATGGTGTGGGTCAAAATGCGGGTCAGTTGCTGACCCACACCGTGACCCACACGCGGAAATGTGCGAATAGGTTTAAAGAGTACCGGAGAGGAGGTTTTGCCCCTTCTCCGATATTTTTTATTCTGCTCACATCACTTGTGCCATGAAGCTGCCCATTTTCTCCGCGGCCTTTTGCTGCATCTGCCGTGTGACGTGGGTGTAGGTGCGGAGTGTAAATCCAGCGTCGTAGTGCCCGAGCATACTGCTGACGGTTTTGACGTCCACGCCATTTTGCAGTGCCAAGGTCGCGAATGTATGTCTCAGGTCGTGGAACCTGATATGCTCCAGCCCCGCGTCCTTGAGGATCCGCTTGTGGAGTGTTACGACCGAGTCGGGTTGATACATTTCTCCTGTTCTGCCGGATGGGAACATCCACGGATTGTCGGGGTGTTTGGCGTGTTCCTGCTTCAGCAGCTCCACGGCATCCTGCGGAATGGACGCCTCTCGGATGGAATTCCCGGTTTTGGGTTGGCTCAGAATGAGGTTTCCCTCTGTGTCCCAGCTGGCCTGCTTACTGACGGAGATGGTGCAGTTGGCTTCGTCAAGATCGCTCCATTGGAGCGCCACCAGTTCACCTTTTCGCAATCCACTGACCAGTTCCAGATAGAACATCGGGAGCAGTCCTCTCCTGTCAGCGGCCTCGAGATAGTCCTTGATGTGCTCAGGCGGAAGGATCTGCATTTCGATTTTCTGCACCTTCGGCGCGATGCAGTCCTCGGTCGGATTGCGCGGAATCAAGCGCTCCTTGATCGCCCGCTCGAAAGCGTTGTGCAGCATCAGGTGAAGGCTTCGCACGGTCGTGCTGCTGAGTCCTGGATTGCCGTGACCGCTTTTGCGGTCGATACGCCCATTCTCCATCAGCTCTTTGTAGAGTTTTTGTAGATCATGGGCGGTCAGCTTGGTGAGCTTGATATTGCCGATGCGGGGAATCGTGTACTGCTCGACCATCAGCTGGTAGCGGCCAGCCGTGGCAACTCTTACGTTTGGCTTTGCGTAAATGTCGTACCAGCTTCGCAGCCATGTGGCGACGGTATACTCATCGGCACGGCTGACGTCAATACCCTTGACCGATTCCAAAGCGGCACTCAGTTTTGCCTTGCATTCCGCCTGCGTCTTGCCGAGTACATTTTTGATGATGGCCTTGCCGGTTTCTGGATCGTGACCGACTGTGTACCGGCCCTCCCAGCGTCCGTCCTTTCGTTTTCGAATGTTGCCCTCGCCGTTGGCGCGTTTCTTTTCCATATAGAGAATCAACTCCTTTCTTGGTAGCCACAACACATACCACAACTCCTTGAAGAAAGCTATTACTTTTTGGACATCTTCTTTGGTTACAGCGGTGCGTTTTTGGAGAGGTCCTATTGTTTTCGGCAGCGCACAATATGCACCAAATTGCGTTGCCCCTTGGCGTTTGCCGGGTTAATAAAACCTCATTGTAAATTATCCTAAAATGTGTTATCTTCTTCACGGAAATACACACGCGAAATTCTGTATTTTTCACGCAAAGGGGCTTTTTATGAGTAAGGTCAAATCTTGGTGTCGCGCCAATGCCATGCTGGTCATTTCATTACTGGCCGCAGTTGTAACGGCATTTTTTGTTCCGCCTGATAGGGACTACTTAGGTTATTATGACCTCAAGACGCTTGCTTGCCTGTTTTGTGTGCTGGCAGTGGTGGGTGCTTTGCGGGATCTGCATATCTTTTCCGCTCTTTCGCAGCGGATGGTACACACCTTTTCCACTGTCCGGGGCGTGTGTACGGCACTGGTAGTCATCACCATGTTCGGCTCTATGCTCCTGACCAATGATACCGCCTTGTTGACTTTTCTGCCACTGGGTTGGTTTGTCCTTTCCTCCACTGGACAGGAAAAGCACACGGCGCTTCTGTTCATTCTGCAAAACTGTGCCGCTAACCTCTGTGGGATGATCACGCCTTTCGGCAATCCGCAGAATCTCTATCTTTTCAGCTATTACGGTCTTTCTACGAAGACGTTCTTTTCGATAATGCTGCCGCCCTTCGTCTTGTCTGCCGTTCTCATTCTCTTGTGCTGCCTGGCGTTTCCCAAGGACGCGCTTTCCGTACCGGAAGCACAGGTCACAGTAGACTCCCGTCAGGCCGCCGTCTATGGGGGACTGTTTTGCTTGGCCGTTGCGATGGTGCTGCGACTGGTACCCTACATTCTTGGCTTGGCTGTCATCGTTCTGGCGCTCTGGTTTCTGGACCGGCACGCACTAAAAACCGTGGACTGGGGACTGTTGGCCACCTTCGCCGCTTTTTTCACCTTTTCCGGCAACCTTGCCCGGATGGAATCGGTCCGGGTACTGTTCGCCCGCCTTTTGTCCCACGGAACCATTCTGATTTCTGCGCTTACCTGCCAGATCATCAGCAATGTTCCCGCTGCCATTCTGCTCAGCCGCTTCACGCAGGATGCCCGTGCTCTTCTGGTTGGCGTCAATGTGGGCGGCGCAGGGACGCTGGTGGCTTCTCTGGCAAGCCTTATTACGTTTCGGGAATATACGCGCCGCGTTCCCAATGGCGGGAAGCGTTTTCTTTTCCTTTTTTCTGGGATCAGCTTTGCATTCCTGGCAATTCTTCTGGCTGCCATGTCCGTTGTGATGGGATAAGCCGTTTCCAACAGAATTGCGTTTTGTTCTGGAATTTTTCAGAGGTGATAGTTACCGCGGAATGCTTTATGGCTTATCACTGTCGCAATACATATCTATACTCGGGATCGTAGTTGGGTCGGTCATTGTTTCGGCAAGCAGGAGATATACAAATTCTGCCGATTATAACTGACGAACACATAAGGGACAGGCTCGTGCCTGTCCCTTGTTGTATATCTTATTCCGACTCCATTATGCAAAAGCTGCCTTAAACAAATTTGCATAAAAATTTTCGCGTGCGGTATTCTGAGCATTTCCGTTATTCATCAGAAGGATGCAGACGGCAGTTTAGGAAAGGGCTGCGGGCGTCTGCCTCCGGCTCGCGCGGATCGCCATGCCGGCCGCAAAGCCGATGACCGCGGGCAGCAGCCAGCCAAGGTTTTTGTCGAACAGGGGAAGATGCGCGGCGGCGAAGGCAATGGGCGCGTCCAGATGGAGCGCGGCCTGCACCGGCGCGGGCAGCGTTTTCATGCAGTCGAAAATGGCGGCGGCCCATGTGCCGATCATGGTCGCGATGTAAACGGTGCGGTCATGCGCGAAGAATTTGCCGAGGAAGGCGAGAAGAATGAGCGCGATCGCCGGGGGATAGATGAGCATGAGCATGGGAATGGAGTATTCAATGATGGCGCTCAGCCCGATGTTCGACACGGCAAAGGAAAACACCGTGAAGAGGATCGCCCAGCTGCGGTAGGAGATCTTCCCGTTCGTCATCTTGGAAAAGGTCTCCGCGCAGGCGGTGACCAGACCGATGGAGGTCTTGAGGCAGGCAAAGGTGATGGTGAAGGCAAGAATAAACAGTCCCACGCCGCCGAGGTAATGTCCGGCGATCTGCGTGAGGGCGATGCCGCCGTTTTCAGACAGCTCGAAGAGCCCTCTTGACTGCGCGCCGACCACGATGGACACCACATAGATCAGCGCCATCAGCGCGCCGGTGAGGAGACCGGAGGAGAGCACGTCCTCGGCGATGGTGTCGTCATTGTCCACACCCATGCGGCGGATGACGTCGATGACCACGATGCCGAAGGCGAGGCCGGCAATGGCGTCCATCGTGCCGTAGCCCTCAATGAGCGCAGGGAAGAACGCGTCACTCCGATAGGCCTCCACAGGCTCGACCGCGGAGACCGCCGCGCCGGGCGCGAGCAGCGCCGCGAGCATCAGCACGGCAAAGAAGAACAGGAAGAGCGGGTTGATGATCTTGCCGATCCAGACGGTGATCTTACCGGGACGCAGAGAGAAGAAGAGCACGAAGGCGAAGAACACCGCCGAAAAGAGGAGCAGATACAGCCGCTCCGGCGAATCCGCGCCCAGCAGGGGCGTGATACCGGTCGTGAAGGAAACGGTGGCGCATCTCGGGATGGCGAAGAGCGGGCCGATGGTCAGGTAGAGCAGGCAGGTAAAGAAAATGCCGTAGCCCTTGCCGACCTTACCGGAGAGCGTCTGAAGTCCGTCGGAGTGCGTGATGCCGATGGCGGCGACGCCGAGGATGGGGATGCCGACCGCCGTGATGATAAAGCCGATGATCGCCGGCAAGGCATTCTGCCCCGCCATTTGGCCGAGATGGACGGGGAAGATCAGGTTTCCGGCCCCGAAGAACATTCCGAACAGTGTTCCGGCAACAAGAATTTTCTGCCGGAGCGTTAATTTTTTGGTCGTCATGGAAAATCAACTCCTTTGTGCCGAGAATCTTACACCCTGCACTTGAAAAAGAGAAACGACCGGTTATAATAGTTATATTACAAATTGAAATACCCTGATGGACAGGAGGCGGCAGACCCGTGGACAGCAAGAAGCTTGAAATATTGATGACGGCAGTCAACCTCGGCAGCTTTTCCAAAGCGTCGGAGGTGGTGGGCTACACCCAGTCGGGACTGACGCACCTGATCAACGGGCTGGAGCGCGAGATCGGCATGACGCTCATCCGGCGCGACCACAGCGGCATCGCGCTGACCGAGGACGGAGAAGCGCTGCTGCCCGCCATACGGGAATATCTCAGCGCGACGGCAAGGCTGGAGAATCAGATCGAGGCCATCACGAAAAAGCGGACGGCGACGATCCGCATTGCCGCGTACGCAAGCGTCGCGATGCACTGGATGCCGGAGATCCTTTACCGCTTCCGACGGGTGTGCCCGGATACGGATGTCGACCTGCGCATGGTGGACCATGAGCTTGAGCCGTTCGAGCTGCTGGAGGCGGGGCGCACCGACGTCATCTTTGCCGCACGGCAGAGCCGCGTCAACTGCGATTGGACGCCGCTGTATTACGACGCGATGTATGCCATCCTGCCGGAGGATTATCCGGTCGGCGGGAGAGAGAGCTTTCCCATCGAGGAATTCGACGGGAAGGAGTTCCTGATGCCCTACGGGCGGTTCGACATTGATGTGAATGCTGCGCTCAGCCCGAAAAAGGTGAGGCCGAAGGTCCGCCCCTGCCATGTGGACGATGAAACGGTGATCCGCATGGTCAGCAAGGGGCTCGGCATCACCATGATGACGGAGATCATGATGCGTGGGAGAACGCAGGGCGTGCGGACGCTGCCGGTCAGCCCGAAGGCGGGACGCGAGCTGGGGATGGGAATGCACCTGAGCCGGAATACGCCGGAGGAGATATTGCGCCTGCGCGCGTGTGTGCTCGACTTTACCGGCGGCTTATCGTAGATTTTACAGAAAAGATATAGAAATCCATTCCTTTCAATGATATAACAGGAAAACATACCAAACAGAAAGAAGAAACGAAGGAGAAATCTACATGGGCACTTCGATCAATTTCAACGAGAAAAAGGGCTTCATCTGCGATATGGATGGCGTCATCTACCACGGCAACCGCATCCTGCCGGGCGTGGCGGAGTTCATCCAATGGCTGCACGAGGAGAACAAGGAATATCTCTTTCTCACGAACAACAGCGGCTACACGCCGCGCGAGCTGAACCAGAAGCTCGCGCGCATGGGCCTCGATGTGCCGGAGGAGCACTTTTATACGAGCGCGCTCGCCACGGCGGCCTTCCTGCGGGAGCAGGCACCCGGCTGCTCGGTGTTTGCCATCGGCGAGGCGGGACTGCTCAACGCCCTCTACGACGCAGGCATCACGATGAACGATGTGAACCCCGATTATGTGGTCGTGGGCGAGGGGCGCAGCTATTCGCTCGACACGCTCACAAAGGCGACGAACCTTGTGATGCAGGGCGCGAAGCTCATCGGCGCGAATTCCGACGTGTCCGGCCCCATCGAAAACGGCATCGCGCCCGCCTGCCGCGCACTCATCGCGCCTATTGAGATGGCAACGGGCAAGCAGGCGTATTTCTGCGGCAAGCCGAATCCGCTGATGATGCGAACGGGACTGAAAATGCTGAACTGCCACTCCGCCGAGGCGGTGATGGTCGGCGACCGCATGGATACCGACGTTATTTCCGGCATGGAAAGCGGTATGTCCACGGTGCTGGTGCTCTCCGGCGTCTCGACGCGCGAGTCGCTCCGCACCTACGCCTACCGCCCGAGCATCGTGCTCGACGGCGTGGGCGACATCGCAGCCATGGCCCGCGCGGAGAAGAAATGAAAGCGCGAGCCCCACAGATGGTCATAAAGCCGGACTACCGGCAGTTTCGCCTGCGTAAGCTCAACACGCCGGAATTTTCGCACATCAAGCTGCTGCTCTTTTGGCCGGTTTTCGGGCTGGCGTTTCTGGCGCTGGAGCGCTTCCGCCCCCATGCGGCCTATCATGTGATGCACTGCGCTCTGGACGATGCAATCCCGTTCAGCGAATGGGCGCTGATCCCGTATCTTCTCTGGTTCGTCTATCTGATCGGCGCGCTGGCGTATACCTTTTTTCAGGATGTGCCCGCCTTCCGGCGGATGATGCGGTTCGTCATCGTCACCTATACGGCCGCGACCGTCGTTTATTTCATCTACCCGACGCAGCAGCTGCTGCGGCCCGAGGCGTTTGCACATGACAATGCGCTCACGCGGGCGGTCGCGTGGTTTTATACCTTTGACACAAACACGAACGTCTGCCCGTCGCTCCACGTCATCGGCTCCGCCGCGGCGCTGTTCGCGCTGCGGGACGGCCCGCGGCTCCGGAAACGGGCGTGGTGGCAGGCGGCGTCCGTGCTTCTGGCGCTGTGCATCAGCCTTTCCACGGTTTTCATGAAGCAGCACTCAATCCTCGATGTGCTGTGCGCGCTTCCGGTGTGCGCGCTGGGATGGTGGCTGTGCTACGGACGGCCGGGGCGGCACGGCTGAGATCACAGGAGAGGGGGACTCGTCATGGGAGACAATTATTTTTTGCTGACGAATCTGCTCTCGGAGGATGAGCGCAAGGTGATCACCGGTATTGCCGCGCACATCGAACGGGGCGAGAAGCGCGTGGGCATCCAGCAGATCGCAAATGAAAACTTCCTGTCCACGACCAGCATCGTCAAAATGTGCAAGCGGCTGGGCTTTGACGGCTACAGCGAGCTCTATTACCACCTCAGCCGCCAGCTTGCCTCTTCGGGGGACCGAAAGGCGGAAAACCTCAAGAGCCTGATCGACAATTACGACGATGCGCTGGTCGAGCGCTTCTGCGCGCTGCTCCGGGAGCGCCGCAGCGGAAAGATGTTCACGACCGGCGAGGGCTTTTCCAACATTGTGGGGACCTATATCACGCAGCGCCTGTCGATCTGCGGCTTTATGGCGTTCAACAATGTGCATTTTTACGATTATATGCTCTTTCAGGAGGCGCACCGCGGCGCGGTGAATGACGAGGCGGCGGTCATGTTCGCCGTCAGCCAGAGCGGCGAGACGGACCCGGTCCTCAACGACGTGCGCCACGCAAAGCAGCACGGACATAAGATCGTGGCCTTCACCCGGCGCGGCGACTCCAAGCTCGCGCAGCTTTCCGACCTTGTATTCGTGCTCGACGGGACTAAGCAGACGCTCGCCGGCAGCCTGCCGAATCCCTTCTTCGGGCACGTCATTCTGGTGTTCGAGGATCTGATGGCGCGCTATTTTGAGCGAAAGGAGAGCGTCTAATCGGTACTTTTTTTACTCAACCGGAAAAATTTTTCCTCCGCGGCTGTGCTATACTCAAAATGCGGTGCGGCGGAAAACGCCGTTTTCCGCAATCATCGGCTCCGACGGGGCATCCGGCGGAGAAACGCAAACGATACATTATGGAGGAAAGCACAATGAAAAGAAGTCTTGCACTTTTGCTCACGCTGGTCATGAGCCTCGGCCTGCTGGCCGGCTGCGGCAGCAAGGACACCACCGCTGACGAACCCCAGCAGGACGGCGAGAGCGGCGCGAAGCAGATCGAAACGCTGAAGGTGGCGTTCGTTCCGTCCCGCGAGCCGCAGGAGATCATCACCGCGACCGAGCCCCTCAAGCAGCTGCTCAAGGACGAGCTTGCCAAGGAGGGCTATGAGGTCGGCGAGGTCGAGATCACCGTCGGCACCACCTACGAAGCCGTCGGCGAGGGTCTTGAGGCCGGTACCATCGACGTCGGTCTGATCCCGGGCGGCACCTATGTTCTCTATGACGACGGCGCCGAGGTCATCCTGACCGCGACCCGCAACGGTCTGAGCAAGGATTCCGACAACGCCAAGGACTGGAACGACGGTCAGCCCACCGAGGCGTCCGAGAAGCAGGCGGTCTCCTACCGCGCGCTCATCATCGCCGGTCCCTCCGACAAGGGTCAGGAGCTGGCTGCCAAGGTCAACGGCGGTGAGGAGCTGACCTGGGAGGACCTTGACAGCGCCAACTGGAGCATCATGGGAACCTCCTCCCCCGCGGGCTATATCTATCCCGCCCTGTGGCTGCAGGATCACTACGGCAAGGGCATCTCTGACCTGAGCAGCGCCGTGCAGTCCGATTCCTACGCCAGCGCCTTCGCGCGTCTTGCCTCCGGTCAGGTCGACGTGCTCGTGACCTATGCCGACGCCCGCCGCGATTATGCCGAGCGCTGGAACACCGAGTTCAACCGCGAGGCCTCCATCTGGGAGGAGACCAACGTCATCGGCGTCACCGCCCCCATCTACAACGACACCATCTCCGTGAGCAAGAACTCCGAGATCATGGACGACGCGCTGATCGCCGCCCTGCAGAACGCCTTCATCAACATCGGCAACACCGACGAGGGCAAGCAGGTCATCGCCATCTACAGCCACAACGGCTACCAGAAGGCGCAGTCCTCCGACTATGACAACGAGCGCGCCGCGCAGAAGCTCATTCAGGAGCTGACCGCCGCGAACTAAGCCAGAACTTTCCCAAACGCGGGGAGGATACGCACAGGCAAGAACCTTCCGCTGTGCCGTCCTCCCCGCGTTTCATATCAGGAAGAAGAGGAGACCGTATGATCGTATTTGACCATGTATCCAAGGTATATCCCAACGGCACCGTGGGCCTGGACGATGTAAACCTGACCATTCGGGACGGCGAATTTGTCGCCATCATCGGCCGCTCCGGCGCCGGCAAGTCCACGCTGCTGCGCGCGGTGAACCGCATGCACCGGATCACCTCCGGCACGCTGACGGTGAACGGCACGGACGTGAGCACCCTGTCCGGCAAGGCGCTGCGGCAGTTCCGCCGGGGCATCGGCATGGTGTTCCAGTCGTTCAATCTGGTCACGCGCACCACCGTGATCAAGAATGTGCTCTCCGCCTGCGTGCCGGATATGCCCTTCTGGCGTGTGCTGCTGGGCGCGTTCCGCAAAGAGGACAAGCTCAAGGCGCTCGAGTCGCTGGACAAGGTGGGCATTCTCGATAAGGCGTATATGCGCGCCGACCAGCTCTCCGGTGGCCAGCAGCAGCGCGTGGCGCTGGCGCGGACGCTGACCCAGAGCCCCCACATCATTCTGGCGGACGAGCCGGTCGCCGCCCTCGACCCCGTGACCGCCAAGCAGGTGATGCAGGACTTCGTTCACATCAATCAGGAGATGGGCATTTCCATCCTGCTGAACATCCACCATGTGGAGCTGGCGCTGGAATACGCCGACCGAATCATCGGCATCCGCGCCGGAAAGATCGTCTACGACGGACCCTCCGCAAGGGTCGATCAGGCGGTGCTCGATTCCATCTACGGGGAGCAGGGCGGCGCGGAGGAGTGCGTATGAGCCTCTACGACCGCATCTTCAAGCCTCACGTCTATACGCTGGCGGACGGTACGACGGTGGAGGAAAAGCGCAGCCGCGCGCCGCTGATCCTGCTTGTGCTGATCGCGCTGACCGTCCTTTCCGTCCGCATCACGGGCTTTGACCTTGCTGTGCTGGTGAAAAAGGGCAGCAAGTTCTTCGACATCCTCAAGGCGATGTTCCCGCCGAACACCGCCTACCTCGGCAAGATCTGGCAGCCGCTGTGGGACACCATCAAAATGTCCATCCTCGGCTCCTTCATCGGCGCGGTGCTGGCGGTCCCCTTTGCCGTCGCCGCAGCCAGCAACATCGTGACGAACCGCGTCGTGGTGTTTCTGGTGCGCCTGTTTTTGAGTCTGGTGCGCACCCTGCCGACGCTGGTGTGCGCCCTGATCGCCACCTACATTTTCGGCCTCGGCACGATGGCGGGCACCTGTGCCATCGCCGTTTTCACCTTTGCCTATGTGGGCAAGCAGCTCTTTGAGATCATCGAAACGGTGGATATGGGCCCCTATGAGGCCATGGAGGCCCTGGGCGCCACGCGCCTGCGTGCCTTTACCACCGCCGTCTTTCCGCAGGTGCTGCCGACCTATCTGTCCGTGTCCCTGTTCTGTCTGGAGGGCAACGTGCGCTACGCCTCCATCCTCGGCTATGTGGGCGCGGGCGGACTGGGCCTCATTATGAATGAAAAGATCGGCTGGCGCGAATACGACAGCCTTGGCATGATCCTGATCGTCCTCTTTGTCGCCGTCATGGTCATCGAGGGCATCAGCCACGCGCTGCGCAAGCGCCTGACATAAGGAGGAACGGCTATGAACGAACGAATCAAAAAAGCCTATGCCTCCGCACCGAAGACGTGGGTGTGGCAGCTGCTGGCGGCGTTCATCGTCGCCTGCCTTCTGGCGTGGTCCGGCACGGCGGTGAGGGTCAGCAGCTCTACCGGCAACGGGCTGGAGGTGGCGGGTAACATCCTCTCCGGCATCTTCCATCCCTCGGCGAAGCTCCTCCTTACGCTCGGCACAGACGGCGTGCCCTACCTGCTGCTGGAGACCTTCTGCATCGCCTTCCTCGGCACGATCGTGGGCGCGGTGATCTCGCTGCCCCTGTCGTTCCTGTCGGCGAGCAATCTGGTGCCGCGGGGCGCGGCGCTGGTCGGCCGCGTGCTCATCGCCGCCATCCGCACCATCCCCGCCTTTGTCTACGGACTGATGTTCATCCGCGTCACCGGCCCCGGACCGTTCGCGGGACTGCTGACCATGTCCCTCTGCTCGATCGGCATGGTGTCGAAAATGTTCATCGAGAGCATCGAGGACCTTGACAAGCGGATCCTGGAGTCGCTGGACGCCGCGGGCTGCACGACCTTCCAGAAGATCCGTTATGGCATCCTACCCCAGCTGACGGCGGACTTCACCTCCACGATCATCTACCGCTTCGACATGAACCTGCGCGACGCGACCGTGCTCGGCCTTGTGGGCGCGGGCGGCATCGGCGCGCCGCTGATCTTCGCCATGAGCTCGTACCGCTGGAACGAGGTCGGCGCGATCCTGCTGGGGCTGATCGTGCTGGTGCTCATCATCGAGTGGATCTCGGCGAAGATCCGCGTGAAGCTGGCACGGGGGTAAGCGATGGACGAAAAAAAGCTGACGATCTATTTTACCTCCGACCTGCACGGATACATTTATCCGACCGATTACCGCGGACAGGGGGAAAAGGAGCTGGGGCTGTTCAAGTGCGCCAGCCGCTTCCGCAAGGACGGCAACACCCTCGTCATCGACGGCGGCGACATCCTGCAGGGCTCGCCGCTGGGGGCGTTCTGCCACGATACCATCGGCAGCGCCGCGCGCTTCGCCGAGATGATGAACCGCTGCGGCTATGACTATGTGACGCTGGGCAACCATGACTTCAACTACGGGATGCCGTACCTTGACAGCTACCTCAACGTGCTGAAAGCGCGCTGCGTGTGCGAAAACGTCCGCTGGGACGAGGCGGGGGTGCGCTTTCCCGCGCGCATCCACACGCTGAGAAACGGGCTGCGGGTCGGCATCATCGGCATCGTGACTGACTATGTGAACATCTGGGAAAAGCCGGAGCACCTCGCCAGCATTGCGATCACCGACCCGATTCCCGCCGTGGCCGCCGCGCTGGAAAGGCTGCGCGATCAGGTCGACCTGACGGTCGGCATTTACCACGGCGGCTTCGAGCGCGACCTCGCCACGGGGCGCGTGCTCTCCGCGACCCGCGAAAACGTCGCCTACCGCATCTGTCAGGAGCTGGATCTCGACATCCTGCTGACCGGACACCAGCATATGTCCGTTCCTGGGCAGCTGGTGAGCGGCACCTTCGTGGTGCAGCCCTCCGACAAGGGACAGGAGTTCCTGCGGGTAGAGGCCGCCGTGTCCGGCAGCGGGAAGCGCTTTTCCAGCGAAACGGTCCCCGCCCACGGCGAATGCCGGGCGGACTGGCTCGCGGAGTTCGCCGATATGGAGCGCGGCGCACAGGCTTGGCTCGACCAGGTGGTGGGACATCTGGAGACGCCGATGCTGCCGGATACGCCGCTGCGGATGGCGGCCGAGGGCAGCGCCCTCGCCGACCTCTTCAACACCGTGCAGCTCGCCGCGAGCGGCGCGCAGCTCTCGGTCACGAGCCTTGCCAACGACGCGGCGGGTCTGCCGCAGACCGTGCGCCGCAGGGACATTCTCAACGCCTACCCCTACACCAACACGCTGACGGTGCTGGAGATCACCGGCGCCGTCCTGCGCAGGGCGATGGAGCGCAGCGCGGAATATTTCACCCGAAACGCCGACGGCTCGCTGCGGGTGTCGGACTGCTTCCTGGAGCCCAAGGTGGAGCATTATAATTACGATTACTACGCCGGCGTGACCTATGCCTACGACATTGCAAGGCCCGTGGGCGAGCGAGTGGTCGAGCTGACATTCAACGGAACGCCCGTGAAGGACACGGACGTGTTCACCGCCTGCCTGAGCAGCTACCGCGCCAGCGGCACGGGCGGGTACGACGGCTATGTCGGCTGCCCGATCGTGCGCGAGATCGGCACGGAGATGTCCGACCTGCTGCTGGACTACTTCAAGCGATATGGCGGAGAGCTCCCGCTTGCGCGGGGAGAGTTCAGGGTATTCTGACAAAAACAGCAGACTGTTTTTTGAAGCTTAAAAGCTTCGGCAAGAGAAAAAACCTCCTATTGCGCTGGTAAAGGCTTGGCGGCCGCATTACCAGAGTAATAGGAGGTTTTATGCAGTTTAAGGCGTACAGCACTTTTCGTCGCCCTCGAGGATTTCCGCCTTGCCCTCGCCGAGAACAGAGGCGTAATAATAGCTGTGTGTGCAGGCGGTTTCGCCGTGCTGCAGGGCATTCTGACAATCCATTTCAAAGGCAACGCTGGCATTCTTGCGGATCACGTCAAGCTTCTTGCCTTCCTTTGCGCTGTGGCAATAGAAAGTGAAAGCGCCGTTTCCACCGCATAGAGGAACACGGGGTCCGCCGCGCCGCTGTGCTGTCCGGCGAGGTCGAATTGCCCGCCGAACATCCGCCGCACCAGCTCGAGCAGCAGCGCCTCCTTGCTGGGAAAGACGTGGAAAAATGAGCTCTGAGCAATGCCCGCCGCCCCGGTGATGTCTGAGGTGGTCGTGCCGGTGTAGCCCTTCTCCAGAAATTGCGCTACGGCGGCGCGCAGCACCCGCTGCTGCGTCACAAGGCCGTTGGCCTGTTTCCCTCGCAATGACAAATGTTCACGCTCCTTTCAAATTGGACTTGCGATCATGATTTCGTTTTAACAGAAAAAGAGCGTTCCCGCAAAAGCTGCCCGCCCGGATTTTTTCGGGAAAATGCGCAAAGTCCGGCGGCGCTTTTCGGTGAGTATGCAGAGAAGGCGGCGCGCATGACGCCGACCCGCGATTTGCTCTTGCTTTTTGGGTAAAATTTCTTTATGATAGGATAGTCGGCGGGGGAGATGCTCCGCTGCGAAAAAGAATAGCGATCAAGGCCGTCTGCCGGAGAAAAACCGGAACGGGGGAATGGGGTGAAAAGCCCCGCGAGCGGGTCACTGTGAAGCTCCCACGAGGAGATGAGTCAGAATGCCCGGACGGCCTTGGACGCTCCTGCCCACACCGGGAGCCGTGAGACACCAAGGGGTCATTGCGCCCTTTTTTACGTCTGTACGGCTCGCGTAGGCGGGCGGGTACAGACGTTTTTTTCATGCAAAAGGAGGAAGAAAAGATGAAAAAACGGGTGATCTCTCTGCTGCTGGCGCTTGTGCTGGCGGTCAGCCTGCTGCCGACCGCGGCATGGGCGGCGGGGACGATAAGCGATTACTTTTCGGATATGCCGATTACGGCGGAAACCGAGCCAGGCAGTCCATACAGTGCGAAAAAATGGACGGTATCGACGCTGGACGGCGAAACCGTTCTGGTGAGTGGTAACAAGGGAAAAAGTAATTCTTCCAGTACCTTGCAACTTACCATGAAAGATACGGTAAATCTCAGCTTTGAGTACAAGGTATCGACAGAACAAAAATTTGATAAGCTGACGATCTCCAACGGCGGTACCCAATTGGTAAATGGAGTAAGCGGTTTGACTGATTGGACACGCCTTGATATTGATGCTAAACAGGGCGATGTGATTTCAGTTGTTTACAAGAAGGACAGCAGCGGTGATAAAAACGACGACTGCGTATACCTGCGCAATTTCACCTGCGGCACGCCGATCGTTGTCACTTTCCATGCCAATGGCGGTACGGGTGATGACTACACCCAGAACATCTACGGCGGTGAGGGTACGCTGACGGCGAATAAATTCACCAAGAGCGGCAAGGTGTTTGCAGGCTGGGCGACATCTGAGAACGGCGAAGTGGTTTACGCCGACGGCGCGAAGATCACCGCAGAAGACAATACCGATCTCTACGCGGTCTGGGGCGACGCCTATACGGTGACATTTGATTACAACGATGGCAAAACCGGTAACGCAACAGTTGATGTTGCGCGGGACACCGCCATCGATACAAAGATTCCCGCCGACCCGACGAAAAAAGGCTACACCTTTGAGGGCTGGTTCAACGGCGAGGATAAGCTGACGGCGGATACCATAATCAGCAGTGATGTGACCTACACCGCAAAGTGGACGCCGATTCAATATACCATCGTGCTGAACCCCGGCGAGGGCGTTGGCAAAAATGTAACGCTGGATGCTGTTGTTTACGATCAGTACGTTACGCTTCCGAAGAATACCTTTACCTGCGATGGTTATGATTTCAACGGCTGGGGCACTTCGGCCAGTGCGTCTTACGGCTCCATTAAGGATGGCACAGCGGTCAAAAACCTGACGGATAAGGATGGTGCGACTTACAATCTCTATGCGACATGGAAGGGCAAAGAGGTCAAGGTTACGCTGGATTTCAACTACGAAGGCGCAGAGCCGATCGAGCGCACGGGCAGTGTCGGCAGCAACTTCAATTACGATAACGGAAAGTTCTCGTCGATCGAAACGCAAAAGCGCACCGGGTATCTGTTTGACGGCTGGTTCGATGCGGCAGAAGGCGGCAAACAGATCACCAACCAGTATAAATTCACGGCGGAAGACGCCGGAAAGGGTGTTACCCTGTATGCGCACTGGAGCGAGGCTGTAACCATTACGTTTGATAAAAACGGCGGTTACTGCTATATGGACAGCAAGGAAATCCGAAAGGGTACCGCGTATGGTTCTCTGCCGTCTGCATCGTTGAGTGGTAAGGCTTTTGATGGATGGTATACGGCAAAAGACGGAGGTACCAAGGTTGAAAATGATACTATCTTCAACAAAGATACAACGCTTTACGCAAGATACCGCAATTACCAGATTACCGTCAGCTTCAATGCAAACGGCGGCACCGGCGAGATGGAAAAGCTGGTGTGCGAATCCAAGGTAGCAAAGAAATTGCCGAAATGCACGTTTACCCGTGAAGGCTATGACTTTACCGGCTGGTCGACCTCTTCGCACAGTTCTACGGTTTCCTATGCAGATGAAGCGGAGTATACCTATCCGGATACGGCTTATTGGGACACCACAACCAAGCTTTATGCCGTTTGGAAGGCAAACATCTCCAAGACTGCAATTGACGCGATCGACGCGGTGATCCCCAAGGATCATATTATCCGCATGGAAACCACCCTGCCGACTGCCGGCGACGGCTACACGATCGCTTACACGGGCGATTCGGCGCGCATCAGCAGCGACGGCAGGATCACCCTGCCCGCAAGCGGCACGGCAGAGGTCACCGTCACGGCAACGATCACCGATACCGCAACGAACAAAACCTACACCAAGGAATATGCCCTGACGCTGTACTCTGCCGACGTGGCGGCAACGGAAGCTGAGCTGAACAATGCCGTAAGCAAGCTGACCGGCAACTTTGTACCGGTTTACGGCACGGATACCAACGCCATCACCGCAGTGGAAAAGAAGCTGCTGGACGCGGGCTGTGAGGGAATTACGGTTTCCGTCAAGGAGGCAGTCGCAGATAGCAACGGTTATGCCGGCATTGATCGGGATGGTACGATCCATTACTATTTCAATCCGGGCATGACCAAATACGGCAGCTATTTCTATACGACGTTCGTTCTCTCCAAGAATGGCGCAAGCGTGGAGAAGAAATGGTATGCCAGCATTGACTGGGACAAGGCCAAGGTGCGTGAGGCACTGAATACGGTCGCGGACACGCTGACCGTTCCGGAAACCGCGACGGCGGATATGACGCTGCCGCTTAACGCGAATGGCAAGGGCTGGTCGAAAGTGGCATGGGTATCTAACGATCCGGCGCTGAAAATCGGTCAGGCTTCCTATTATACTTCGACTTATCCGATCACGCTGAATGCGGCAGAGGACACCACTGTCGTTCTGACCGCAACGGTAACGTGCAACAGTGTAAACGGCGTGGCCGTCACCCGGGAATTTGAGTGCACCGTGCCCGGCGGCACCAGTACCGGTGTGGATTATCAGGCCAAGCTGGACAACGCCCTTTCCGGCGTCGGACTGAAGGATTTCGTTACCGGTGGGAAGCTGACGGCGGATGAAAACGGCGTATACGCCGTCCGCAACGACATTCAGTTCCCGACCACGCGCGATCTGAAGATCGACGGCAAGTACACCCCGGTCGTCATCACCAGCAGCGATCCCGGCGTGATCGAAGCGCCGACCACGCCGAACAGCGCGCGTGTTTGGGTCTACCGTCCGCTGCCCGACGAGAGCGCGAAGACCGTCACCCTGACGGTGAAGATCCTCGACCGTCCGAACGGCCCGCAGCCGGGAGACGATCTTTCCGCCATGCGCGTGCTTGCGTCCAAGGAGATCAAGGTGACCGTACAGCCGCTGACGCAGGCCGAGATCGACGCGGAAGTCGCGCTGATGGAACTGGTCAAGGTCAAGGTGAATTACTGGAACGGCATCCGCAACGCTAACACCGATCAGAACAACGTCACCACCGATCTGCACGCCTTCCAAGAGTGCTATTTGGACACAGACGGCAGCCTGACATGGGTCTATGACCGCGAGGACCTCAAAAATCACGGCATCGTGCCCGTGCCGCTCGACAACTGGTATGACCAGCAGATCTGGCGTCTGTTCCGTTCGAGCAACGCCGATGTGGTAGCCCATGAGAATCTGCTCGTCACCCGTCAGGGAGACAGCAAGGCGGTCACCATCACCAGCTATCTTTCCAGCGAAACGCTGGGCAGGTATGCGGAGAAATACCCGCAGAACGCGGACTTCCAGAAGCTGTACAAGCAGCCTGTGACGGTCGATCTGGTCGTGACCGGCACGCAGTATGCGCAGGGTGTCAGCAACACGGTGCGGATGCAGGCGGCGAAGCGCGCGCTGGCGGTCCGGCCGACCGTCACCGTTTCGTTCTCCCTTTCCGGTCGCGGCATGGGCTTTACGGAAAGCAATCTCGAGTATGCCGAGGGCAGCACGGTGTATGACGTATTCTCCGACCTGCTTGCCGAGCACCGCTATACCTGCAAGCGCCGCGGCAGCTACATTGCCGCCATCACCAGCAACAGCGGCGTAACGCTGGAGGAATTTGACGAGGGCAAGAACTCCGGCTGGATGTATCGCGTCAACGGCGAGCTTGCCAGAAAGTATATGTCCGCGCAGGGTTTAGAGGACGGCGACAGCATTGAGCTGTACTTCACCTCCGACTGGACGAGCGAGCCGGGCGCAGAAGGCTGGCAGAAGCCCGGCAAGATCGAAACGATCGTCAACGCGGACGGCTCGGTCACGAAGATCGAGACGAAGTCCGACGGCACGGTCATCGAGACGACGACCTGGCGCGACGGCAGCACACTCACCGCCGAGACTTCCCCCAATGGCCGTGTGGAGACGGTCGAGAAGCGTGCCGACGGCACGACCGTTGAAACCGTCGAGTCCGCGAGCGGTGAGATCACCGCCTCCGTCAGCGTGCCCAAGAGTGTCGGCAGCACCCGTGTGGACATTCCCGTGAGCAAGCCGACCGGCAGCATGGTCGCCGTGATCGTCCATCCCGACGGCACGGAGGAGATCGTCAGGGGCTCGGTCGTGACCGAGACCGGCGTCGCGCTCCGCGCGGAGGGCGACGTGCGGCTCAAGATCATCGACAACGCCAAGAGCTTTAACGACATGGCGGACCATTGGGCAAAGGACGCCGTGGAATTCGCCTCGTCCCGCGAGCTGTTCAACGGCGTGGGCAATGACGCCTTCGGCCCCGACCGCTCCATGACCCGCGGCATGGTCAGCACCGTGCTCGCGCGCCTTGCCGGAGCGGATACGGCCGGCGGGGAGACGTGGTACGCCAAGGGCACGGTCTGGGCGGTCGAGAACGGCATTTCCGACGGAACCGCTCCCGAGCAGCCGGTCACCCGCGAGCAGCTGGCGGCGATGCTCTACCGCTATGCCGGCCCCCCCGCCGTCAGCGGCGAACTGAGCTTTGACGACACGACTGTTATCAGCATCTGGGCCTACGACGCCGTGAGGTGGTGCGTGGACAACGGCATCCTCAACGGCGTGGGCGGCAACCGTATGGCGCCGCAGGACCTCGCCCAGCGCGGGCAGGTCGCAGCCATGCTGATGCGCTTCCTACAGGC
>ERZ780218.151-NODE-151-length-75090-cov-5.195256_pt1 | contig 75090 bp, 41 predicted proteins | sample MGYA00510975_ERZ780218 | MGnify/ENA primary metagenome ERZ780218 (study PRJEB29588, sample SAMEA2152063) | human gut metagenome | biome: human gut; feature: human-associated habitat; material: faeces | place: Denmark | collected 2008/2010 ... | reverse complement strand
AGAGCATAACCTTGCCAAGGTTAGGGTCGCGAGTTCGAGTCTCGTTTTCCGCTCAGAGTTAAAGAGAGTATTTCGGGTAAAACCGGGATACTCTTTTTTTTGTTTATTTTTCTTTGCCTCGAATCAGCATGTACTTTCTTTGCCTATTGAGTGATTATTCTGTTTATAGAAAGCGAAGCTTTAATAAAACTTAAAAATAACACTTCAGTTTTAACCTTCTCATCTTTACGAACTCTAATCTTTAAACGGCGGAACTATTCAACAATAACATCTAATACAAGTCCATTGAATATAAGTAGGTATATAGGTTGCTTTCAGGTTCTTTCAATTTTTTGTGTATTACAACTAACATGCACAACAATGAAGATTAAGGCACAGTCCGGTAAAGTGGTGTTTACCGGACGTGTTCTTGACGAAGAGACCCACGAACCGGTACCTTATGCTGCTGTTCAGATTTATGTATTGCCCGATAGTACGTTTATTACCGGAGGAGCTACTGGAGCTGACGGTCGTTTCTCTCTTTCTGCTACTGCCCGGAAAGCAGTAAAAATATCCATTCATGTATCTTATGTAGGTTATACGGCAATAGACCGTACACTGAATTATAGTGACAGGAAGATCGGTGACATATGTCTGGCTCCCGATGGGTTTATGCTCGAAGAAACTGTTATTACGGGCAAGGCTCCGATGGCAGTTACAGAGAATGATACGACAGTATATAACTCTTCGGCTTTTCGTACTCCTGAAGGTTCTATGCTTGAGGAACTTGTGAAACAGTTGCCGGGAGGAGAGATTACTGCGGATGGTAAGCTGATGATTCAGGGAAAGGAAGTGAAAAAGATACTGGTGGATGGTAAGGAATTCTTTTCGGATGACCCACAGGCAGCATTGAAAAATCTTCCGGTGGAAATGGTGGAGAAGTTGAAAGCATACGAACGGAAGTCTGATCTGGCGCGTCTTACAGGAATTGATGATGGTGAGGAAGAGATGATTCTCGATCTCTCTGTGAAAAAGGATATGAAGAAAGGTTGGATGGATAATTTTCTTGGTGGTATGGGAAGTAAAGAACGTTATGAAGTGGCGAATACGATGAACCGTATTCGTGAGAACTCCCAGCTCACAGTGATTGCTAATTGGAACAATACAAATAATCAGGGCTTTTCGGAACTTCAGCAACAGTCATCCAATGCCACTGGAAATACCCGTGGCAGGGCAGGAATGGGGACTTCCCGTTCATTGGGATTTAACTTTAGCAGAGATTGGGGGAATGTTAAATTCAGATCAAATGTACAGTATTCCGGAACGGATCGTGAGGAGGAGAGTAAGACGCTGACCGATAATTTTATGAAAGCGGAAAAGTCCATAACCAACAGTACGAGCAGTAGTCGAAACAGAAATGACGGAGTAACGGGAAATGCCTATCTGGAATGGAAGATAGATACGGTAACCAATCTTATATTCCGTCCTACGTTTCGCTATTCAACGGCCGATCGCAGAGGAGCCAGTTATCAGAAGAGTTGGTCGGGAGAGGAAGAACTGAACGAAAAAGAGTCCTCCAACTGGTCGGAGAGTTCGCAATACAGTCTGGCATTGATGTTGCAGGTGAACCGTAAACTGAATACCAGAGGGCGTAATGTTGCTTTGAAACTGGATTATGGTACAAATGCTTCTACATCAGATCGTTTGAATTATGCCACCACCCGTTATTTTAAAACCGGTACGGAGAAAATATTGAATCAGAAGATTGATAATAAGACGGATGGGGATAATTATCGTATTCAATTGGTATATGTAGAACCGTTACCTTGGGCACACTTTCTGCAACTTCGTTATAGTTATCAGCATCGTACATCGAACTCTGATCGTAAAGCTTATAACTGGAATAAGGAATTGGAAGATTTTACAGAAGATCCGGATACGCTGAATAGTAACTGTTTTGAGAATCAATATTCCAATCACCTCGTTAATCTTTCGGTCCGCACTACACAGAAAATGTATAACTATAACGTAGGGGTTGATCTTGAACCACAAAAGTCCGTTAGTGATAGTTATGTATTGGATGTATTGAAATACAGTCTCCCCCGAAGTGTACTCAATTTCTCACCCACCGTTAGTTTCCGGTATAAGTTTTCCAAACGTACGCATTTGCAAATAACGTATCGTGGAAAGAGCCGTCAACCCTCTGTCCGTGATTTGCAACCTATTTCTGATCAAACTAATCCGTTGAATATCCGTATGGGTAATCCTTCGCTGAAACCATCGTATACCAATACTTTCAATCTTAATTATAATTCTTATAATGTGAAGTATCAACGCAATATGGTGTTGCAACTTACCGCTGAGAATACGCTGAACAGCGTCACTAATCAGGTTACTTATGATAGTGAAACCGGTGGACGTACTACTATACCAGTCAACATGAACGGTAATTGGGAAGCACAAGGCTCTTTTTCACTGAGTACTCCTTTCAAGAATAAGAATTGGTTGGTACGTACGTATTCCCAACTTCGGTTTAGTAATAAAAACGGATATACTACGCTTAATAAAGAAGAGCCGCAAAAGAGTTCTGTCCGCCATCTGACAGTACGCGAGAGACTTAATCTTACTTATCGAACCAAACAGATTGAAATGGGTGCCCGGGGTTCTGTTGTCTACAATAACTCATACAATAATGTGAAAAGTATTCGTACAGAAACCTTTAACTATCAGGCGGGAATGAATGTACAATGCTATCTTCCCTGGGGTTTTGAAGTATATAGTGATGCTGTGTGGAATCTGCGTTCGGGATACGGGCAAAACGAGGGCAATGATTATCTGATGTGGAACGCACAACTCTCCAAATCTTTTTTCAAACGGAAACAGCTGTTGTTGCGATTCAAGATTTATGATATTCTGCAACAAGAGAATGCACTGACACGTACTATCACAGCAACTTCCATACGGGACACTGAGTCCAACGTATTGGGGAGTTACTTAATATTCCATGTTATCGTGAGGATAAATAAGATGGGCGGTAAAGTGAAGCGTAAGTAACTCAGTCCTTTATTTTTCCGTTTCAGTCTCCAATATTCCGTTTCGGTATATCTCTTCCTTTTTTTCAGAAAACTAACTCGTACGTTTGCTCCCAAAATGTGTAATCAATGAATATACCTTATGAGGTACAGATACAGGTAACCGACGTACTTGAAGAGTCTATTCAGTCGTTAGGTGAATTATACTATCCGCATCGCGAACTGGAAAATCAGGCTAAAAATATAAAAACGAACTGCTTAAAATTAAAAATGTAGCTAAAGTAGAAGTTTTTGGTATTCAAAATCCTGCAATCGAGGTGTTGGTACAGTGTCTTCATTAATGGCTCAGACGAGCATAACAACAGCGGAAATAATTCGTGCGTTCGATAAACAAAACAAGGTTGTGGATGCAGGGGCTGTTGAGAATGGGAATAATCGCTTTCGTATTGAAGCACGTGGTAGTTTCACTAATATGATATAAAATTGAAAGCCTTTGCGACAACACTGCAAAGGCTTTTTTCTTTTTTCCGTTAGCTTTGCCGCTGTGATAAAGTTAATTGAGAATTAAAACTATTTTAGAGAATTGAATGATGAATTCTATTACACGAAAAACACCTGTGCTTTGGTTTGCTTTATGTTGTCTGGGAATGAGTGCACAGGCAGCTTCCGGGCTTACTCCCTGGGTCTTGAAAGCAGATTCTTTATTATTATCTTCCGGAACGACGTACCGATATACAGTAGATACTCCGGAGGGGGAGGGACTGGTTTCTACTTTACCTTCCGTTACTGAATTAGTAGAACTCTTTTCCAAGTCGGAAAAAGCTGTTTGCCGGGTGACGGATCTGCATGGTAATATCAAGGTAGATAGAACGCCCTTGGAAGGTGATCGTATGGAGTTAGTTTCTCCACAGGGAAAAGTTACCCGGCGGTGGATGATTGGAATAAGAAATGCTGCCCTTCCGGCACAATTGTTGTTACATCGCGAACAGGCTACAATAAACGCGCCGGGTAACATTGTTCTTGATTTCCGGGCCGGACAGCGAAGTCCGATGGTGAAGGTAGAAATCCGTGTCCCGGCAGGTATCGTCGTGACACTTGATAATACAACCGTGAACGTGATAGGACGTGGGGAGGTATTATTGCGTGATCTGCCTAAACAATCGATAGGGCGTACCGGCACTCACTACTCATATAATAAAGTGGGGAATGTAGCCTTGCGGGATGAAGGTGAGCGGGGAACGGTGATTGTATTTAGTGGTCTTGATTTTCGACCTTCAAATGGTCCGGATCTGCGGATCTGCTTTCGTGGAGTAGCTCCGGTGCGTAAAGGAATAAATCGTTTTGAAGCTATTTATACAACTTCAAAGCCGGAAGTATTGCAGAGTCCTGTTGCTGTGGCAGATTTGGAAGGCATTACCACTGTTGCTGATCTTGTACGTACTCCGTTGCGTGATTTTACGTATCGTCCCGGACAGGAATATACGTATGCCTCTTTTTCCTGGACTCCCCCTCACAACGCTTCTTCCGTAGAACTGCTTCAATCAGCAGACGGTGGGAATACATGGACAACAGCCCGGGCGGAAGTAACTCCTGATAGTCGTGAGACAGCTGCGAACGGATTGGAACCGAATCGCCTGTATGCTTTCAAACTTCGTGTCAAAGGAGGGCAGAATAAAGGAGAATCCAACACTGTATGGTTCTATACCGGACGAAAAGATATCAGAGATTATCGTGTAAAAGGAGATGGAGTAGCTGATGATACGGAAGCTATCAATGAGGCTATTATCAATATGAGCCGTTTGGGAGGTGGTATCCTTCGATTTACCCAAGGAACCTATAATGTACGTACTATCCATTTGCAAAGTAATGTGTGGTTGCATCTGGATAGTGATGCTACGATACAGGCATTGCCCGGTGCCGATGCTCCCGAGGCAACCTGGTTTAGTGATCGTGCTTATCGTTCAGGGCTCTCGCCCACAGACCCGCGTCCTTATGCCGACCCGGAAAATTATCTTACGAAGCAAGATGTAGGACATACTTTCTTTCGCAATTGCATGTTCTTTGGAGAGCGAATTGACAATGTAAAAGTTGTAGGTACGGGGCGTATTACCGGTAATGGTAATATTGTGACTTCGGATAAAGTGATGAATAATTCTCCGGAGAAACGTAGTGATAAAATGTTTTCTTTAAAACTTTGTACGAATGTAGAGATTGGCGGATGGGATGTAAAGAAAGATATGTGGTATGATCCGGAAAAGGACATACCTTATTATATAGAAGGAGATAACAGGTTATATAGTGACAGTACAATGCTGCACATTGATCAGGGAGGGCATTTTGTGTTGTTGGCTACAGGTACGGATGGTATTCATGTACATGATACTTACTTTGCAAAGCATAGTACAAAGAATGCCCGCGATATTTATGATTTTATGGCATGCAATGATGTGACGGTAACAAATATCTACTCTAAGGTAAGTTCGGATGATATTGTAAAACCCGGTTCGGATTGTTCATTGGGCTATACTCGTCCGGCACGCCATTACATGGTGAGAAATATTGTGGGAGATACTAACTGTAATCTCTTTCAGATAGGATCAGAAACAGCAGATGATATTCAGGATCTGTATGTGGATAATATCTATGTGTTGGGTGCTAATAAGGCGGGTTTTTCTATTTCTACCAATGATGGTGGTCATGTGAAGAATGTTTATCTGAATAGCGGTAAAACAGGTCCTATACATTCCCGTTCGGTAATGCGTCGTACGAGAGCCCCCTTCTTTATCTCTATTTCCAATCGTGGGCGTGTATTGGGAGCCGATGTTGCTCCGTTTACTTTCACTGAAAATGGAGTGGTACGTAAGGAACTGCTTGTAACCAATTCTAACATTGGGCAGGTAGAGAATATTGTTATCTGTGGGGTGGATATTGAAGAGGTCTATGGTGGTAGTTCATTTCGTGGCGACCGTTGGAAAGCTTATGACGGTTCACAAAGTAAAGCGACTCCTATTATTGCAGGATTTAAACTGCCTGATTCGGATGTTGTGGAAGGTGGGTTGACATTCCGTCTGCCGGATGGGAACCATACGGGGTACATCAATAATGTGCAATTCCATGATGTGAGTTTGAAAGTAAAGGGAGGACATCCGTCGGAAGATGCAAAAGCATATCCACCGGAGATAGGAGTAGGCCGCTATAATGTAGGAGACCTGAAGATACAGCCGGCGTTCGGATTTTGGGCACGCCATGTCAAGGGCTTCTTATTGAAGAATTTTCGTATTGCTGCCGAACAACCGGATGGACGCTATGCTGTAGTGATGGATGATGTGATAGGAGGTGAGGTAGAAAGTTTGCAGGTGGATAAAGGAATATCAGATAAAGAAGAAGTGAAATTGATAGACTGCGAAGATATAAGACAATGATTTTCTTCTCATCAGAGCGGACCCTTCCTAACAGTATATGTAACGGGGTATAACAATATATGTAATGGAACATAACAATATATGTAACGAAGCACTAAGTATTATTACTTAAGTAATACTTCAAATTTAATTCATACTATGATAGCGTTTTATTAAAACGTAAATGATCGCAGATTATCGCAAATTAGAAGGCTTGCTGTACTACTTGAGAGACGATATTCTTTGCGTGAATTTGTGATAATCTGCTGCGTTTCAATGATACTATCATTTAATTAGGATACAGTACTTATTATAATTAATAGTCAAAGAAAATGATAAAGAAGATATATCTCTATTTCAGGCAGAAAGTTGAGAGTTGTAACAGAGCCAGGTGGTATCATATTTTCCTCTTTTGGGGGTTGGGTATCTCTTCTACAGTTTGGTTTCTGGTTCGTGTGGTTCCTAAGCCTTCGCGGGCTACCTATCCTTGTATGCAGGCAGCTGCTCCTATGATGTCTGCTTTCGTCGTCTATCTGTTGTCTTTTACAGGTGCATGGTTCAGCTACCGGAAGATGAAACAGGCATTGCGTGCACGTCATTACCTTTATACAACGTTGTTTTTCTTTTTATTGATATTTTTCGGAGGTATGATGGCGATAAAGAACAGTGGTGAGATGCTGGCGCAAATCGTTCTTCCTGTTAGTGAACCGAAGATGGCATGGGGAAAGAATAACCCTGTGGGTACGGCAAAAGGAATTTATCCCGGTCGTGTTGTCTGGTCACATGCTCCCGGAGCTGCAACATGGGAGAAAGGTACTGGTTTCTGGTATGAAGATCATTACACCAATCAGTCGGATGCAGATTGGTTAGTGGTGCAGTCTCTTCTTTCTTTGACGGGTGAGAAAAGTGAGAAGAAAGCATGGAATGCTCTGTTTGCCTACTTTAATCGCGAACATGGCAAAGGTGGTAAGGGATATCGGAAAGGGGAAAAGATTGCAATTAAAATCAATCAGAACAATACGTTTTCACATGATGACTCCGAAGAACTGAACGCTTCTCCGCATCTTGTGCTTTCCTTGTTGCGTAGCCTGATATACGAGGGAGGGATCCCTCAACAACAGATCACGGTGTTTGATGCGAGTCGCTTTATCACTCATACTTTATTTGAAAAATGTCATACAGAGTTTCCTGATGTAACTTATCTGGATAATGAAGGGGGGAACGGACGGGTGAAATCAACCTATATCTCCGATGCCATTCCATACTCGGTTGATAACGGAAAGCTGGCTCGCGGTCTGGCTTGTTGCGCTATTGAGGCTGATTATCTTATCAATATGGCTTTGTTGAAAGGCCATGGAGGTCAAGGTGTTACGCTTTGTGCAAAAAATTGGTATGGTGTCACTGATATTGATCGCAATTTTCGTAAGAATCAGCATAATAACTTTAATCAGGATCGTGGCGGACGTCCGCGATATATGACGTTTACTGATTATATTGCTCACAAAGATTTAGGGCAAAAGACCATGCTTTTTCTTATTGACGGGCTTTATGGATCAGAAAAGGTGAATGGGGCTCCTTCTGGAAAATGGAAGATGGAGCCTTTTGGAGGCAATTGGCCCTGTTCTTTATTTGCTTCGCAAGATCCTGTAGCAATTGATGCTGTAGGTATTGATTTTCTTAGTACGGAGTTTCCACGGATGGCAGATGTGAATTACTGTGATATGTATCTTGTGGAAGCAGCATTGGCAAATAATCCGCTATCCGGCACTTTCTATGATCCCGAACAGGACGGAACAGGTGTACATAGTCTTGGTGTATTAGAACATTGGAATAATCCTACAGATAAACAGTATAGTCGTAATTTAGGACAAAAGAGCGGAATTGAACTGGTATATAAGAAGAAATAAGTGTTTTTATTGATGTATGAGACGATTTCTATAGTATTTGAATGAATACTTAAAATCGTCTCTTTTTTATATAACTACTTTTGTGACGTAACAAAGTGAGAATTTAATGTATCTGATAATATGAAAAAGATAAAAAACTGGTTTTTTAAAACCTGTCCCCGAAGTGGACGAATTGTTGGTATTAATAAAAAGAATGTGGTTCTTAAAATTTGCTTCCCATTAATGGGGTTAACGGCACTAATCTGGTTTCTCATTCGAGTAGTACCTAAACCTTCACGTATTGCTTATCCTTGTCAGCAAGTGGCAGCACCACTGGCTTTTTCTTTTCTGGCTTTTTTCAGTAGTACATTAGTAGGGTGGGGAGCTTGGAAGAAATTTCTTCAACTCCGGAATTCACGACATTTCTATAAGGGGCTTGCCGTACTTTTTGCCGGTGTTTTACTTTCAGGCACATTTTATATAATGTCGGTAGATAATTCTTTGTTCGGACAGGCGGTTGGCAAGCAGATAGACAATGGTTCGGATATGGGGACTTTTACTCCGGCAGATAAACCCAATGCACCAATGGGAGTGGCACGAGGCATTCACCCGGGACGTGTGGCTTGGGCGCATGATCCGCAGGCAGCGGTTTGGGATGGTAAACACGGACTATATTCGGATGCGGATAATAATAGTCAGACCCGTGTGTGTGACATGATGGAGGGAGTCATCATCTCTTTGACCCACCAAAAAACAATAGACCGTGCCTGGGATGAACTGTTCCGTACCTTTAATAAGAAAAAAGGTAAGGGAGCTACAGGATATAAAGAAGGAGAAAAAATAGCTATAAAAGTAAATCTGAATGATAATGGCGGAAGTAATATAATAGATGCTACTCCACAGTCTGTCTATGCACTTCTGCATCAGTTGGTCGATATAATGAACGTACCTCAGCACTGTATTACAGTATATGATGCACAGCGTCGTGGTATCTCTGCCATTTATACTTACCTGCAACCGGTTTATCCCGATGTAGTCTATCAGAATTGGGGAGGTTTCGTACCCGATGTAATTCGCTATTCAAGTGAAATAACCGATCCGGGTGCAATGAGTCTGGCACGTGCTGCCTATGAGGCGGATTATATGATTAATATGGCATTAATGAAGCGTCATTCCCGTCCTACCGATAATTGGAAGGACAGTGCAGGGCAGACGGGAATAACAGCTACCGGCAAAAATCATTTTGGTTCCATTGGCAATGTTTCTCCTTTGCATCTGTCTATCCGCGATTGGTCTAAGTTTCGGGGAATGGGAACATATAACAGTATTGTTGATTTGATGGCACATGAACGTTTGGGGGGAAATACACTTGTATACATTGTAGATGCTATGTACGTGAATCCTATTCATAACGGACGTGCTGTTCGTTTCAAACGTGCTCCTTTTAACGATGGATGGACATCAAGTTTTCTGGCTTCTAATGACCAGGTAGCTATAGAGTCGGTAGTACTGGACTTTATACGTTCGGAAATGCCTGTTGCAGCCAATGCGGATAACTTTATGCATGAAGCGGCCAATATAGGCAATCCTCCTTCAGGAATTAGGTATGAAGGCCGGGCACAGAAGAGTTTGGGAGTACATGAACATTGGAATAACCCGGATGATCGTATGTACTCACGTAATCTGAAAACAGGCAAGGGGATTGAGCTTTATCGTGTCCCTCTGGATGCAGAACGTCCCGCTATTGAATATTTTTATTCCGACCGTATTTCTAAAATAGAAGATCAATCTGTTACTCTGTATTGGAAAACATCAAATGGGGAAGAAGTATTGCTAAATGGAGAGGCAGTAGCTGCCAATGATTCTTGCGTGGTGAGACCGGAGACCTCATTAATGTATGAACTGGCTGTGAAGAAAGGCGGTACAGTACAGGCGGTACAGAAACTGGTTGTCAGGAGTTTTACAGATGTGCGTTGTTATGATGTGAAAGAAGCACAAACCGAGGGTTCTGCCATTGTTGAGGCCGAAGGCTTTGCTGAGTTTCGTGGTGAAAAAGGGAGTTCAAAAGGAGCGTTGACATGGCAGATTGATGTTCCTGCAACGGGAGAATATTATTTGCTGTTTTCTTATTCGGGCGGTAGTCCGGTACCTTCCTACCTGTATCTTAACAATCAGCTGGTAAGTGAGAATATCGGTTATTTAGCTACGTCGGGTAGTAAAAAAGGAGAGTTTGCTTTTCCGGTGACATTGACTGCCGGGAAGAATTCTATGAAGTTAGAACATCTGGGAAAGCGTAGCAACCGTATTTATTCGGTAACGGTAGCAAGGGAGAAGAAGCCAACAATTCCATAAACTAAAGAACTTGTAAACTAAAAACTCATAAACTAAAAATTCACAACTTATGACGACAAAAAGACTCTGTATTTTTCTATTCACGATGCTGTTCCTGATTACAGGTGCATCTGCAGAAACTTTTAATGTGAAAAAATACGGTGCCCGTGGTAACGGGAAGAAGCTGGATTCTCCTGCTATTCAAAAGGCAATCGATGCCTGCCATAAGGCTGGAGGTGGCACGGTACTTGTTCCGGCTGGTACCTATCTTTCGGCTACGATTGTATTGAAAGATAATGTAACCCTGCATTTGGAAAAGGATGCTTTGATTTTGGGTACTACGGATTATAAAGCCTATGACAATCTCGATCCTTTTACAGAAGGCTTGGGCATTGATGTCGGCTGGGTATTGTTGGTGGCTGTTGACGCAAAGAATGTCACTCTTGAAGGAGAAGGCAGTATCGACGGTCAGGGCTCTGCATTAAAAGAAAGACACATCAAAGTGGATACACGTCCCGAAGGTAAGCGTTGGGGACTTCGCCCCTTTTTGCTTCGCCTGGTACGTTGCGAAGGAGTAACTGTACGTGATGTTACTTTGAAGTATGCCGGTGCCTGGACTTCTCATTACTTTCAGTGCCGCAATGTGAAGATAGACAATGTGACGATTCGCAGTTTCGGGGTTGCACACAATGATGGAATTAATATCGACGGTTGTCAGCATGTGCGTATCAGCAATTGTGATATTATCAGTGGCGATGATGCACTTTGCTTTAAGACAACTTCCAGTAAAATGGGATGTGATGATATCGTTGTAGAGAATATGAAGCTTAAAAGCAATCAGGCTGGTATTAAGATGGGGACGGAGTCCATGGCCGGTTTCGAGAATATTCGTATCAGTAATTGTCACATTTATGATACTAAGAATGGGGGTATCAAACTTTTCTCGGTAGACGGAGCTCACCTGCGTAATGTCGAAATCTCAGACATTACTATGGAAGAAGTACGTACTCCGATGCTTTTCCGTCTCGGTGCCCGTTTGAGTGTATTTCGTAAAGGACAGGATACACAACAACCGGTGGGGGTATTTGAAAATGTCACGATCCGGAATGTAAAAGCTGTAGCTGCTGATAAAGCACAACTCACTCCTCCCTCCGGTATTCTTATTACCGGTATTCCGGGACATTACATCACTAATCTGACACTTGAAAATATACAGATTCGTCTGCTCGGTACGGGAACTTCCGAAGATGCTCTCTCTAAAGTGCCGGAGGCAATAGACCAGTATCCGGAAGTAAAAACCTTTGGCCCGAAGATTCCGGCTTATGGTGTTTGGGCACGTCACGTACGCGGATTGAAACTAAAGAACGTAACCTTTGAACTAAAGAATCCCGATGCACGTCCCGAGATCATTTGCGAGGACGGTGATATGGAAATATACAAATAAAGACAAAATACCATGAAAGCAATTTTTTATTCGCTGATTCTCTTTTGTTGTCTGGGATGCCGGGCTGAGAAAGAGTGGACGTTGACGTCACCCGATGGTGCAGTACGGTTTGTTGCAACACAGGTACCGGAAGGTGAGGAGACAACTATACTTCAATATTCCGTTTATTGTGGTGACTCATTAGTGATCAATCCGTCCCGTCTCGGACTCGTGATGGATGGGATAGAATATGGGAAAGATGCGCGCCCTGCAGGAAAAGCAGTAGTGAAAACAATGAATGAACCTTATGAGCTGAAGGCAGGCAAACAACTTAGGACTGTGAATGCCTGTCGGGAGATGACGATTCCCTTTGAGGGTTTTCAGCTGATTGTACGGGCATACGATGATGGTATCGCCTTCCGCTATGCCTTTACACAAGAGGATGACGGGAAGCAACATACCATAACAGATGAGTTAACAGAATTTTCAGTACCTGCCAACGGTAAAGCATGGATTCATCCGTATGACTGGAATGAGCGTCACAAACCAAGTTACGAGCAGTATTCAAAGAACGGAATTGCTATCAATACCGAAGCTTCTCATGGTCGTGGCTGGGCTTTTCCGATGCTTTTTAATACCAATGACTGCTGGATGATGATTACTGAGGCTTATCTGGATGGTTCTTATCCGGCTACACATATTGATAACTCGGGAAAAAACAAAGCTTATAAAATACGTTTTCCTGAGATAGAAGAACCTGTTGTTCCAGATGCGGTAGAGCCTGTTTCCACCTTCCCCTGGTATACACCCTGGCGTGCTATTATCGTGGGTAAGGAACTGAATACGGTTTTCCGTACACAGATGGTTTCTCATCTGAATCCGCCGTCAGTGATAGGAGATGATTCCTGGGTATTGCCGGGACGTGCTTCCTGGAGTTGGTGGTATGCTGGTGGAACTACCCGTGATTATAAAACACAAATAAAGCATGTAGACTTCAACCATGCGATGGGATGGGAGTATGTATTGATTGATGCCGGATGGCAACGAATGGACAATGGAGGTACGATGGAAGATGTGGTGAAGTATGCCGGAGAAAAAGGAGTCGGTGTCTGGTTGTGGTATCATTCCGGTGCGGGAAGAGAGATGGATAGTATTCCAACGCATCGTCTTATGTCCGATCCTGTATTGCGTCGGGCGGAAATGGAACGTATCAGCAGGCTGGGAGTAAGAGGTATCAAGGTAGACTTCTTCGATACGGATAAACAGCGTATCATACAGCTTTATCCGGCTATACTAAAAGATGCGGCGGAGTTTTATTTACTTGTTGATTTACATGGAGCAACTTTGCCTCGCGGCTTTGAACGGACCTATCCTAACCTGATGACTACCGAAGCAATACGCGGAGCAGAGACGTTAGGACGTCAGGAGCGTTGTGACCGGGCGGCAGAACATAATGCTACAGTACCTTTTACGCGGAATGTAGTGGGGTCAATGGATTATACACCTGTTACTTTTTCAAATAAGATACGGCAGGGAGTACCGGCTATTCGTCAAACAACGGTAGCACATCAGTTAGCACTCGCAGTGGTTTTTGAATCCGGTTTTCAGTGTTATGCAGATAGAATAGAGGCGTATGAAGAATTGCCACGCATGCCCAAACTTTTCTTAAAAGATGTGCCTGCTGTCTGGGATGAAAGTCAGTTGTTGGCTGGTTATCCGTCAGATTTTGCAGTGGTAGCACGTCGTAAAGGAAAAGTCTGGTATGTGGGTGGTATCAACGGGAAGAATGAAGAGCGCGAGTTGGAATTCTCTTTACCGGAGGCTTGTAAGGAGTTGTCCTCTACCTGGATTACTGATGGAAAAGATAAGGATTCTTTTGGAAACGAAGTGATCTCTGTGATAGATGGAAAAGTTAAAGTGAAGTTATTGGCAAACGGTGGGTTTGCGGGAACGATTAGATAACAGTGGACAGTGGACAATTGACAGTTGACAGTTGGCTGCGCTGTCACGCTGCATAGTAACTGTCAATTATCAATTGTCAATTATCAATTGTCAACTGTCCACTGTCAATTGTCCACTGTCAATTGAATTAAATAATTATAAAAATGAAAAGATACATTGTAACCCTTATCCTGTCCATATGGACAGTCGCGCAGCTTGCTGCACAAATAAGCTGGGAGCAGGTGGCGCCCGGTGTTTGGAAAGGAGTTGTAGGAACTCCTGAAAGTTATTCATTGTTGCAAGTGGCAGATGTTACTCCAAAAATGGAAGGTTTCAGCCGTTTGCCGGAGGTAATGTTACCTGCATTTGCCTCTGAAATAAAAGGCAATATTCAAGATGGGCAGACAGCTTTGCGTATTCCCTTACAGAGAAAAGAGCAACTGTATGGTTTTGGACTTAACTTCCAAACTGTACATCAACGTGGTAAAATCCTGAATCTGCATGTAGACCATTACGGTGGTAAGGACAATGGACGTACGCATGCTCCGGTTCCTTTTTATGTTTCCAGCCAGGGCTATGGTGTATTTATTAATTCGGCACGTTATATTACCGTATATGCCGGAAGTGGTTCACTGAAAGACAGTCCCAATGCTCCGGTAGCGAAAGATCGTAATACGGATAAATCCTGGTCGTCACGCCCTTATTCGGATGCGGTTTCTATTCTTGTACCTGCACCGGGGACAGAGATATATCTTTTTGCCGGTCCTACTCCAATGGATGTAGTACGTCGTTACAACCTTTTCTGTGGTGGCGGTACGTTACCTCCACGTTGGGGACTCGGTTTTACGCAACGTACACAAAAACTATACACTGCCGAGCAGGTGAAACAAGAAGCGGATGAGTTTGAACGTCAGGGGTATCCGTTAGACTTTATTGGTTTGGAGCCGGGATGGCAGAGCAAAGCATACCCTTGCACCTTTGAATGGGACGCTACACGTTATCCCGATCCTTCGGGTTTTGTAAAGGACATGCTCGACAAAGGCGTGCGTATCAATCTGTGGACAAACCCGTATGTGTCTCCTGATTCAAAGCTATATAAGGATATGTATCCTGTAAGTGGTTCACATACGGTGTGGTGCGGTATTGTTCCCGATTTGGCTGGTGAGAAAGCACGCTCTTTATGGAAAAATAAACTGAATAAAGAGCATGTAGATATAGGTGTAAGTGGTTATAAAGTAGATGAAGTAGACGGATATGATTATTATCTCTGGCCGGATGTGGCTACTTTCCCATCGGGGGTATCTGCCGAGCAGATGAGGCAAACTTATGGGCTTTGGGTACAGCGTACAACAGCTGAACTCTACAAGGCACGCAATCAACGTACATTCGGTTTGGTACGTGCATCAAATGCCGGAGCATCTTCTATGCCTTATGTTATTTATAATGATTATTATAGTCACCCGGACTTCATTACAGCATTGATTAACTCCGGATATTGTGGTGTATTGTGGACTCCGGAAGTACGTAGCTCTAAGTCTGCGGAAGATTGGTTACGCCGTTTCCAGTCGGTTGTTTTTTCCCCGATGGCAATGATTAATGCGTGGAGTAGTGGTACGAAACCCTGGACATTTCCGGAGGTTGCCGAACAAGTGAAAGAGTATGCGTTGCTTCGTATGCAGATGATGCCTTACTGGTATACGGAATTTGCGCGTTATCATTTTGATGGTATTCCTCCTTTCCGTGGTATGAGTTTGGAAGCCGGATTCAATCCGGATGCGGCGGTAACAACAGAACTGAAAGAGAAGAGTTTGGAAGATAATCCCTATCTGGAAGCTGTGACTAAAGAAATAAAAGACCAATATATGGCAGGTGAATATTTACTGGTAGCGCCTATGTTTAAGGGGCAGACGGAGCGTAAAGTCGTACTGCCACAGGGTGATTGGTATGATTTTTATACCGGTGCATATGTTGGTAATGGAGAGACAATAACAGTAACTCCGGGACTGGATCGTATTCCTGTATATGTGAAAGACGGAGCTATCATTCCGATGATGGAGCCGATGCTTCATGCACCGAAACCGGGAGTAAAAGTGAACCTGGAAATTCGTCACTATGGGAAAGCAAATGGCTCTTATCGTCTGTATGATGATGATGGTGAAACATTTGATTATGAGAAGGGAGTATACACATGGAGAGATATTAGTGTAGTACGTCAAAAGAATGGTAAAATGAAGGGCACTATCTCGAAGGCTGAAAAGGGAAAACCTGATTCGGTAGGGAAGGTGACTTGGCGATTTATGACAATTGACAATTGATAGTTGACAATTGACAGTTGCTATGTAGATGATAGTGCAGCACATTCCCCTCTGAGAGGGGGTGCCCGAAGGGCAGGGGAGGTGTATCGGTACAATACAGCTCATTTTCAACTTTCAATTTTCAACTGAATAAACTTTTAATTTTCAACTAAAATGAAGAAATACATCTATCTCTTTTTCCTTTTGTCTTTATGCCCTCTGTTAGCCTGGGCAGCAGATGACAATCCTATAGCAAAACAATTATTTAATGTTACCTCCGGTGATCTGAAATTATCTTTTATGGTTGGTACTGACGGCCGCCTTTATCAGCTTGCTTTTGGTGATGTATCTAAAGAGGTAACAGTTCCCGTTAAAATGCCTTCGCGTGAGTGGGAGTTTCTTCCACCTTACGGTAATGGTGTACTGACTGAACCAGCTTTGCAGGCTACTCATGTAGACGGTAATACCTCTACGGAATTGCTCTATACGAATCATAAGACGGAGCAATTGGGTGACGGTATTACACAAACCGTTATTTCTCTGAAAGATCCTGCTTATCCTTTCTCTGTAGATATTTACATCAAGTGTTATGAATCTACCAGTATGATGGAGATATGGAACACAATCACACACAATGAAAAAGGCAAGGTGATACTTTATCGCTATGCTTCTGCATCTCCTGTACTGAAAGCAAAGAATTACCGGCTTACTCAATTCATAGGTAATTATAAACGTGAAGCGACTCTTGCCGAGGAAGAGCTTACTACGGGTATTAAAGTTCTTGATTCCAAGCTTGGTATACGTGCCAATCAGATGCGTATTCCTTCTTTCCTTCTTTCTCTTAATGGTGAAGCAGATGAGAATAAGGGCGAAGTGCTTGCCGGTTCTCTGAAATGGGCGGGTAGTTTTCAGCTTGCCTTTGAGGTTGACTGGAATAATAATCTTCGCGTGTTGACAGGTATCAATCCGGTCGGTTCGCAGTATCATCTGGAACGTGGTGATACTTTCATTACACCTGCTATTCTTTATGCTTACAGTAAACAGGGGAAAGGTGATATTAGTCGTAAATTTCATCGTTGGGCACGTGCTTACGGTATCCGTGATGCGGAAAAAGACCGTCCTGTATTACTCAATAACTGGGAAGCAACTCACTGTACATTTGATGAAGAACGTCTGAAAGGACTTTTTGATGGTGCACGCCAAATTGGTGCCGAACTCTTTTTATTGGATGATGGCTGGTTTGGTAACGGATCCTATTCTCGTGATGACGATAAACACGGTCTGGGTGATTGGGAAGTATCTACAAAAAAACTTCCACGCGGACTCTCTTATATAGCCAAAGAAGCTTTGAAACGTAAAGTTGGTTTTGGTATCTGGCTGGAGCCGGAGATGGTAAACCCACAGAGTGAACTCTATAATAAACATCCTGAATGGATTATTACCCAGCAGAAGCGTGAACCGATTTTGGGGCGTCATCAGGAGATACTCGACCTGACACGTCCTGAAGTGCAACAGTATGAATGGGAGGTGATAGACAAAACACTACGTCCCAATCCAGATATTTCGTATGTGAAGTGGGATTGCAACCGCTATGTGACGCAGCCGGGTTCTACCTATTTGCAGCCGGACAAACAAAGTCATCTGTTGATAGATTATAACTGGGCACTTTACCGGTTGATGGATCGCTTTGCAAAAGGTTTTCCGGATGTGATGGCAATGCTTTGTGCCGGAGGTTCGGGGCGTGTGGATTATGGTTCAATGCAGTATTTTCATAGTTTCTGGCCGAGTGATAATACTGATCCGTTGGGACGTATCAAGATTCAGTGGGGCTTTTCTCACTTCTTCCCGGCAAGTACTATCTCGGCACATGTGACGCGTATGGGTAAACGTCATCTGAAGATGGCGATTGACGTGGCATTAAGTGGCTCTTTCGGTATCGATTTAGCACTGGATAAAGCTACTCCCGAAGAGCGTGAACAACTGGCTGCTGCTGTGAAACTTTATAAAGAAAGTATCCGTCCATTGGTGATGCAGGGTGATTTGTACCGTTTGGTTTCTCCGTATGAACAGCCGGTAGCATCATTGAGCTATGTCTCCGAAGATAAAGAACGTGCGGTTGTTTATATTTATCAGACAGAAGATGGTAATGTTCCGGCCATTCTATTAAATGGATTGGATGCCAATAAACGTTACCGTATTACAGAAGTGAATCTTCCGAAAGGACAGGGCCTTCCCGGCCGGGGAAGTGCCCTTCGGATGGCACCTTCCCGTTTTGCCGCTCATGGTAAACTCTTCACCGGAGCAGAGTTGATGACAACCGGTATCGCAAATCCGCTCAGTAATCAGTTTGAGAGTGCAGTGATTCTGTTGACAGTGGAGAATTGACAGTGGACAATGGGGCTGCGCTGGGGGGCTATATCTTCCCTGGAAAGAGGAGGGCTCAAAAGGGCGGGGAAAGGTATGTCGGCACAAAGCAGTTTGATTGTTACATTATTTATCTTCGACGGAACGCAATTCTTACAAATTTATTTGCGTAATTTGCACAATTGATGTTCCGATTACATTTTGTAAAGTCTGTTTGTAGTTAACGCCTTGCCTGCATGTAGCCTACGCCTATACTGCATGCAGACAAGGCGTAGACTGTAAACAGGTAAAGTGGAGACTGGCAGATTGCCTGTTAAATGATATTTATAACCCATTAAATAATAATTATGATGAACAAAAAACTAATTTCTCTCTCTCTTTTCTTTGTCCTTGTCGGATTAACCCTTTCGGCACAGAATAAAGACCGTTGGGATATCACTCCCGAAGGTTCTATTCGTTGGCAGATTAAAGAAGACATTCCTCATTATGATCATCTTGAAATGAGTGGACAGCGTCTCTCCGTTGTTCTTCGTTACGGAGTAGATGCCGACCGGGCTTTTCACCTCAATCGTAGCCTTGTCTTCCCAATGCTTCGTATGCAACCCAATAAAACACAAAACAACCTCAGGCAGCGTTTTGAAGTCAATATCCCGGCTATGGTTACTATTGGCGATCAGACTTTGTTAAACGAACGTGTCAGTGATATTACTTTCAACGGTATTATGACTGTTCATAGTTCTTTTGGTTATATCCGTAACCGGAAAGAAGTAGAGAATGCCATTCAACTGACCCGTACTCTGTATCCTTCACCCAATAATGACTATTATTGTGAGGAGTATTCTTTTACCAATGCCGGAGAGCACCCTGTTACAATGCGTGTTCCTGAGTGGAAGGTGACGTATAATACTCCCGAAGAGGCTGGAGTTTATGGTGCTTATACCATTGAAGCTTCTCTTTCAAAGAACGGAACTTTCACAGTAGAGCCAGGTGGAAAACTCGAGTTCTATGCCATCTTCTCCGGTCGTAAAGCAGGTGATGCAGCATTGACCCGCATTAATATTGAATCAGAACGTACCGGACGTCAGGCACTGATCAATCAATGGTGGAACAATCTTGTTCTTGATACTCCCGATCCTGTATTAAATCGTATGTTCGCTTTTGCCAAGCTGCGTGGGGCCGAAAGTATCTATCGTACAAAAGGTGGTTTGATGCATGGTCCCGGTGGTGAAGCATACTATGCAGCCATTTGGGCCAATGACCAGGCAGAATATATCAACCCTTTCTTTCCTTATCTGGGATATGAAATAGGTAATGAATCTGCTTTGAACTCTTTCCGCCATTTTGCCCGATTTATGAATGATGAATATCGTCCTATTCCCAGTTCTATTATTTCCGAAGGAGTAGGAACCTGGCATGGAGCCAAAGACCGGGGAGATGGAGCTATGATTGCTTACGGTGCCGCGCGGTATGCGCTTGCCCGTGGTGATAAAGAAGAAGCCCGGGAGTTATGGCCTCTTATCGAATGGTGTCTGGAATACTGTCATCGTAAGTTGACGCCTGCCGGTGTAGTAGCTTCTAATTCTGATGAACTTGAAAATCGCTTTCCTGCGGGAGATGCTAATCTTTGTACTTCTTCACTTTATTATGATGCATTACGTTCAGCTGCCCTTTTGGGGCGTGAATTGGGTATTTCTTCTGCACAGATCAAAACATATACCCGCCAGGCTGATGATTTGAAACAAGCTATTGAGTCGCATTTTGGTTACGAAATAGAAGGTTTCCCCAGTTATCGTTATTATGAAGGTAATGATATTCTTCGTTCCTGGATTTGCATGCCGCTTACTGTGGGCATTTATACTCGTGCTAAAGGTACTATCGATGCTCTTTTTTCGCCCCGCCTTTGGACGGACGACGGACTGTTGACTCAGGCTGGTACGGAAACTTTCTGGGATCGTTCCACTCTCTATGCACTTCGTGGTACAATTGCTGCAGGAGAAGTAGGGCGTGGTATGGCATTCCTTAAGAAATATTCTCAACGCCGTCTGTTGGGTGATCATGTTCCGTATGCTATTGAGGCTTGGCCCGAAGGTAATCAGCGTCATCTCTCTGCCGAAAGTGGGCTTTATTGCCGTATTTATACAGAAGGGCTTTTTGGTATTCGTCCCACAGGTTTACGTAGTTTTGAAATAACTCCGCGTCTTCCGCAAGAGTGGGAGTTTGCTAATCTGAATCGTGTGCGTGCGTTTGGTGCTGACTTTGATATACAGGTGAAACGTGCTGGCGGCAGTAAGTTGGCGGTTACAATTGTGAATGGAAAGAAAACTATAAAGAAAACCATTAGTGAAGGACAGACAATAACTGTGAGATTATAGAATCTTCTGTCAGGTTACTTTTCCTTTATCCCGGTAAGATACATTTTCCTACCGGGATATTTTTGTTTTTCGATACTTACTTTGAATAGAAATTGTGCAGTTTTGTCTCTTTTTTCGGAAATAGAGTTATAGTTTCTGTCTCTTTTACTATAACTATCGTCTCTTTTTATTTCTATTCTCGAATATATGGGAATGGAGATTTTCACTATTTATAGGTTTTTATTACATTTGCTATGTATTAATCTATCGAAACTGTAACTATGCTAAGAAAAACACTATTGTTGATATACCTGTTGTTGTCAAGTGTGTCTTATACCCTGGCACAGGATATCCGGAATTCCTTTTATTATAGTCCGCATATAAATGAGGGGCTTTCGCAACTTTCCGTCAGGGTCATTCATCAGGACTCCAGAGGTTATATCTGGTTGGGGACTAAGAATGGATTGAATCGCTATAATGGGAAAGAGTATACAGTATACCAAGAGAACCCATCTGACTCATTGAGTCTTACTAATAGTGATATTCTCTCTTTGGCGGAAGAACCCGGTCATGCTCTTTGGATAGGAACCAGTTATGGGCTGAATCGTCTTTGCCAGCATACGAATCGTATTCGTCGCTATCTGGATGATAAGGGTATATTGAGAGATGCAATCCAATCTGTTTTTGTTGACCGCTCCGGACGTGTGTGGGTGGGGAATCGCAGAGGGATCTTTCTTTATCATCGGGAGGAAGATCGTTTTTATCCGGTTGAAATTGCTGGCGATGGTGGTTCAGTCAGTGTTTCTGTTATATTTGAAGACTCATCTGGTAAGTTTTGGATAGGTACCCACGATGATGGGGTTTACGTTTGTGACCAACAGATGCAAGTTATCAGCCATTATTCACAACGGACCAATCTGGCGTTGTCGGATAATGCTGTTTCAAGTATCTATGAAGATCATCTGAAACAGATATGGGTGGGGTGTCATCTTTATGGTTTAAATTGCGTTGACTTGCGTAATAACCGTATTACTCATTATACAAGTAAAAATAGTGGTTTGAAAAATGATTTCGTTCGCTGTCTTGTGGAGTGGGACGGACAGTTGCTTATCGGAACATATGACGGTATTTTTGCTCTTAACCTTACTACACGTGATATAGAGAAGGTGGCCGATTACAGTGGAGACAGACACTCACTGGGACATTTTTCGGTTTATGCCTTTTGTCTTTCCAGTGCTAAGATACTGTGGATTGGTACATATTCCGGTGGTATTACGATGCTTTCAAAACTGATGAACAGGTTTGTACGTCATGATCCTGGATATAGGTTGAATATACCAACCGGTATCTATAGTACGGCTTGTGCTGATAAGGATGGTAGTTTGTGGCTTGCCACAGAAGGACACGGATTGTTGAATTACAATCCGGTTACTCAGAATGCTGAGTTTTATTTGCTTGATCGTACAGGACCCTCTCTCCATAATTCAAATATAATAAAGACTGTATTGCCGGAAGATGATTGTATCTGGTGCGGGACAGCCTTTGGTGAAATTTATCGCTTTGATCTTCGTACCCGAAAATTCTCGTTATTCTATAAATATCCTGAATCGGTAGTGATTTATTCGCTACTTCGTGATGGTAAGGGGAATCTTTGGGCGTCTACCATTCGGCGTGAATTTGCATTAACTTGCTTTACCACGGATGGAAAGGTGTTAGATACCTTTGAAGATGCACAAGGGCGGAAAGTAAGTATGTCTGGTATTCGTTGCCTTTTTGAAGAGCGTGAAGGAGTAATGTTAATCGGTACCCGTTCTACGGGAATCTATCGTTACGATATGAATACCGGTGTAGTGGATAACTATCGGAAAGATACTTTTCCCAGTAGTAAAGGATTCATACCGGGTAATTATATTTCCAGTATAGATCGTACTAAATCGGGTGATATCTGGGTTTCTACTTATGGTAGTGGCATCTTCCGTTTTGATCCGGAACGTGGCGCTGACCTTTATGTGACGAAACAGGAAGGTTTGTTGGATAATAATATCTGCAAACTTATTATGGGGAGGGATGGTAATTTGTGGATGAGTACGTCTCAGGGAGTAGCCGTATATAATCCTAAGACAGGCAAAGTACACAACTATGAAAGAGGTAATGGTGTTGATGTTCGTGAATTTACATTACACGGAGGAACATCTATGCCTGATGGAACAATTTGCTTTACGGCAAACAATGGGTTTATTACTTTCCAACCATTGAAGATGCAGGTTAACAGTTATATTCCTCCTATTGTATTGGAGCAGTTAAGTGTAAACAATCAACCTATTTCTCCGGGTGATGCTTCCGGCATACTTCCCGGTGTGTTGGATGATATGTCTGAGATACACCTTTCTTATAATGAAAATAATATATCTATTGATTATTGGGCACTGAACTTTGTATTCAATAATATGAATCGATATGCCTATCGTTTGGAAGGATATGATACAGGCTGGAATGAAGCGGGAGGACGTACTTCGGCTTATTATACCAATTTGCGGCCGGGTGAATATACGTTCCATGTGCGTGCGTCCAACAATGACGGACTGTGGAATAACGAAGGCCGTTCCTTGCATATCGTTGTTCATCCGCCTATATGGGCTACGTGGTATGCATATACGTTTTATTTATTATTACTTTCTTGCGTGATATATATTATTTTGTTTTATATGAATGCCCGCCGTCGTTTGCGTGAGAACCTTCGTGTAGAGCAACTTGAAAAACGGCAGCAAGAAGAATTGCATCAGGCCAAACTTCGTTTGTTTACTAATTTCTCACATGAACTTCGTACACCGTTGTTGCTTATCATTACTCCGTTTGAAGAGATGGTAAAACAAGTAGGATTGCCTGGTGAATTACGTGAACGTTTGGGGATTATTTATAAGAATGCCCGAAAGTTGTTATTACTTGTCAATCAGATGATGGATTTACAGAAGAATCAGACAGGTAATATGCAGTTACGTGTCAGTAAAGGAAATGTCTGTGAGTTTATAAAGGAGATCTATTATGCTTTCAGCCAGGTAGCACAAACGAATGAGATAGACTTCCGCCTTGATTGCCAACCAGAGGAAATAGATGCCTGGTATGATAAATCTTTATTGGAAAAACTTGTCTTCAACTTACTTTCCAATGCCTTTAAATATACTCCTGCCGGTAAGGACATAAAAATGCTGGTACGTAGTTACTCCTATGAAGAGTTGAACGAAAGCTACCGGAGTGAGGTTTATCATAAAGGCGATTGTAATGAAATGCGTTATTTGATGTTACGAATTGAAGACTCCGGTAAGGGGATTTCTAAAGAAGAGCGTGATAAAGTATTTATTCCTTTCTATCAGGTTCCGGAGTCTACAGTTGCCAATGTCCCCGGTACAGGTATTGGGTTGAGCCTGGTGTATTCAATCGTGAAGCTATGCCGCGGGGGGATTTTTATAGAAGATATGGATCATCCGGGAGCTTGCTTTGTCGTGGTATTACCCATCAGTCCTATGGCCTTTAAAGAAGAAGAAATAGATACTTCCATTGGTGAAGAGGGTATTATGGATTCTCAAGCTGACTCTTTGGATATGGCTAATGGTGGAACGGAAATGTCAGAATCAATAACGGTGGCACCTGCTGCCCCTCTTGCGTCTGCTTCTGGAGTTTCAGCACCGGAAGATTTTGCACGTCAGAAGTATAAAATCTTGTTGGTGGAAGATGATAAAGATGTTCGTGAATATCTCCATAAATCTCTTGAGAATGATTATGATATTATAGAAGCTTACAATGGAGTGAGAGGATATGAGAAGGCGGTGAGCCACTTTCCTGATTTGGTACTGAGTGATATTATGATGCCTAAACGTAACGGGCTCGAATTGTGTTCTATGATAAAGAATGATGTGCGTATCGGTCATATTCCTGTAATTTTGATGACGGCACGTTCTATGGTGATGCATATCAAAGAAGGTTTCTCTGCCGGGGCAGATGATTATATTATCAAGCCTTTCAATATGGATGTATTACGATTGCGTATTCGTAGTTTATTGGAAAGTAGGGCGCAGCTGAAGAAGTTGTATGGTAAGCGTTTCTCTCTCGATGAAATGGGTATAGAGGTTGTTTCTGCTGATGAACGCTTTTCACAGAAACTGTTTGAGGTGATTGAAAAGAATATTTCCGATCAGAATTTGGGAGTAGAAATGCTTTGCCAGGAAATTGGTATCAGTCGGGCCAATCTGTATCGTAAATTGAAATCTATAACTGAACTTTCACCTACCGAACTGATTCGTAACAAACGTCTTGAAATAGCTGCGAAGATGTTGAAAGAATCGGATATGAGCGTGTCAGAAGTTGCAGCATTACTTGGATTCAACAGTCATTCGTATTTCTCTAACTCTTTCAAGAGCTTTTACGGATATACTCCTACGGAGTTTATTCAGAAGAAGCAAACGGGAATTTGAAGAGAGGGGAGAGTTGAAAAGAAGGGAGAAGGGAGAATTGAGAGGGGAGAAGTACTATGCAGCGGATAGCGTAGCCTATCTCCCTCTGAGAGGGGATACGCTTCGGGGCGGGGAAGAGGTATGCGCAGGCCACTGTTCTTTGTTTTACATGTACATCTAACGCTGCTTTACATGTACATGTAAAACAACTCTGTATATCGGCCGTGGATATCTTTTTTCCCGACTTAGCCAATGAATGCCACCGTGTAATAGTAAGGAGGTCACTATTAAGTTTTGCCTTCTCCTCTCTCAATTCTCCCTTCTCCCTTTTTCTGTTACTATTGTCTCATTTCATTGTCACTATTGTCTCACTCTCATATATGATATGTTTCTGATAGTATCTGAAATAATAGTTATCCTGTGTTTCTGTTAGATCGGCTTTCTTTGTACACAAACCAATGTAGTCCTGTTGATATGAAAAACAAGGTAATTATTCTTATATCTTTTTTATTATTAAACTTGCCAGCTGTATTGTATGCTGGAAATATAGATGTTAAACAATCTGTATGGAATGGGCATGTCCGATATGATTTTACGTTTGATGGAAGCCATGCTACAATTGTGTGTCCCGATTCTGTAATAAGCGGTAAACCTTGGATATGGCGTCCTGCTTTTTTTGGTGCTTTCCCATCAGTAGACAAAGCATTGTTGAAGAAAGGTTTTCATGTGGTATTTTATGATATGACTCACCGTTATGGTAGTCCTCAGGCAGTGGAGCAGGGAAGAAAGTTTTATGATTATCTGCTTTCTGCCTGGCATTTTTCTCCCAAAGTAACTCTTGAAGGTTTTAGTCGTGGCGGATATTATGCCTTGAACTGGGCAATAGCCAATCCGGATAAGGTAGCTTGTCTCTATCTTGACAATCCGGTTTGTGATATGTTCAGCTGGCCGGGTGAGAAGAGTAAACTTTGGAATGATTTTCTTAAAGAATGGGGAATGACTTCTGTGGATAAAGACAATTTCAAAGGAAATCCTCTTGATAATCTGGCTCCTTTGGCTTCTCAGCAGGTCCCTGTTATTGCCGTTTGTGGTGATAGCGATCGTGTCGTGCCTTTCAGGGATAATATGAAGTTGATACGTGACCGTTATCAACAGTTGGGGGCTCCTGTAGAGTTAATTATTAAACCGGGAGCAGATCATCATCCCCATAGTTTGGAAAATCCTGAACCTGTAGTTGATTTTATCTGCCGTAATCAACCCGATTATCAAGAAAAGCAATATCTGAATGAACGGGGTACATTGAAAAATTCCTTCATCCGTTTTGAAAAAGAACGTAAAGGACGGGTCGCTTTTCTAGGTGGATCTATTACTGAGATGCGTGGTTGGCGTGAGTTGACTAAAGACTATCTCCGGCGGCGTTTCCCTTTCACTGAGTTCGAGTTTATAGATGCCGGCATATCTTCTACAGGAACGACTCCGCATTCTTATAGATTCGAGCAGGATGTACTCCGGCATGGTGATATTGATCTTTTGTTTGTAGAAGCAGCAGTGAATGACCATGGCAATTATTTTTGTGCTATTGATCAGGTACGTGGTATGGAGGGGATAGTACGACATGCTTTATTGGCAAATCCATCTACGGATATCGTTATGCTTCACTTTATTCATACTCTTTTTCTGGAAATGTACCCGAAAGGACGTGTACCGGATGTAATTCTGAACCATGAACGCGTGGCTAATTATTATTTGATTCCCTCTGTTCATCTGGCACATGAAGTGTCCGATCGTATTGCTGCCGGTGAATTCGATTGGGAACAGTTTGGTGGTATTCATCCGGCAGAACCGGGACATAAGATTTATGCAGCCTCTCTGGCACATCTGTTAGATAAAATGTGGAGTCGTGTGTCTGTCTCTGATGCAGTTGAAGCACATTCTGTACCCGAACCTCCATTGGATGTGAACAGTTATTATAATGCTTCATTTGCTGATATCAGTCAGGTTAAGCTTTCTAAAGGATGGGAGCATATTGCTTCGTGGAAACCGGATAATGGAGCCCATACCCGTAAGGGATTTGTTAATGTGCCGATGCTTTACTCAAATACCATAAATTCTACTTTTAGTTTTTCATTTAAGGGTAGGGCCGTAGGTCTGTTTTGCGTCTGCGGCCCTTTTTCAGGGACATTGGAGTACAGTGTGGACAATGCCCCATATAAAAAGCTTGACACATATACCGAGTGGAGTAAGAACCTTTATATTCCCTGGGCATATGTGTTAGAGGCGGAGTTAGATCCGGAGCGGGAACATAAACTGACGGTTCGTATCTCCAAAGAGAAGAATAAGAATAGTAAAGGACACGAATGTGTCATCCGAAATATACTAATTAATCAATAAACAATAAGAACTATGAAAACATTGAAGTTATTTGTTTGTGCTACTCTGTTATTATTATCCGCCTGTGTGGATTTTGAAGAGGAGGGCCCTGATGTATCCGGTATTGATACCGGTGCTTATCTCACTGCTGTAAAAATGACTGATGCCAAAGGAAATGATGTGGTTGTCAGTACAAATATTCCGGTACTTATAACCGATGCTAATAAACAAGAACATCTTAAAGATCCCTCGAATACAGAGATCTTGGTTACAGTAAAACCGGAAGCAGATGTGACTAATCTGAAATTGGTCGGTACGCTTTCTAACACCTCTTCCGCAGCAACTATCAGTCCGAAGATGGGAGTATTAGCGGATTTCAGTAACCCGCGTACCTATACAGTCACCTCTTATAATAAAAAGAATATAGTAGCTTATTCAGTTCGAGTTATTAAAGGACAGTAACCATGAAACGGAATCTCTTTATCCTCATCATTGTACTAACAGCAATATGCGGAGATACGGCAGCACAAGATTTGAAGGAAAAAGTAAGCAATTACTTTCAGTTACATACAGCCTATCCACAGGAGAAGTTGTACTTGCATCTTGATAAGCCATATTATGCTGCCGGTGAGAGAATTTACTGGAAGGGTTATTTGGTAGATGCAGTATCTCATATTCCGTATACAAAGAGCAATTTTGTATATGTAGAATTAATAAACCGGGATGACAAGGTTATCAGTAAACATAAGGTAAGGAGAGAACAAGGAGGCTTTCATGGCAGTATTCTGCTTCCGGCTGATATTCCGGCAGGAGAATACTACATGAGAGCATTTACGCAGTGGATGCTGAATGCCGGTGAGGAGTACTTTTATTACCGCCGTTTGCGTATTGGTAATGCACTCGACAGAAGTATTCAGTCGGCTGTTCGTTATGAAGATTCTTCGAGAGAGGGATATTGTACGGCTATTATCCGTTTCACGGATGAGACGAACAAACCCTTGTCTGGTATTCAGGTACAAAGCTGGCTTACCGTGATGCGTAAAAAGGCCGAACGCTATTCGCGTCGCACCAATGCACAGGGAGAAATCAGTTTTGACATACCGCTTGCCGAAAAACAGGACCGTGAACGGGCCATTGAGATTACTTTTAAGGATGATCTTTACAATTATGATAAGACATTTTACGTACCCCTGTTGGGAGACAGGAAGAAAGAGTTTGCTCTGAGTTTCTTTCCCGAAGGAGGTGATCTGCTGGATGGAAGCCGCCAACGGGTAGCTTTTAAGGCTCAGCGAAAAGATGGGCATAGCTGTGAAATACACGGCTTCTTATTGGATGAAGCCGGAGATACGATTACCCGTATCCGGACGGAACATGACGGGATGGGTGTTTTTACACTTCTTCCGGCTGCCGGGCAGAAATATCGCGTAAAAGCTTCATTGGATAGTGTAATATATCGTGAGTTTACATTGCCGGAGGTGAAAACCGAAGGGCGTCAGTTAAGTGTGACTCACCGGAAAGGGATTATACAGTATAATATTTTGAAGGCATCGCAGGAACAATGGAACGATACACTTTATCTGGTAGGGCATACTCGTGGACATTTAACTGTTTTTCTTCCTCTGACCTCTGATCGTGCTTCCGGTCGTTTCCGTGAAACGGAACTGTCCGAGGGGTTGACAGAGTTACTGTTGGCCAATAGTAGCGGTACTGTATTGAGTCGGCGCCTTGTCTTTGTGGTTCCCGAAGAGTTGGTGAATCTTGATATGAATCCGTTCCCTGAACTCCCGGAACGACGTAAGTTAGTAGAGATTCCGCTTCGTTTCACAGATCTGCAAGGAACGCCGGTTCAAGGTGTTTTCTCTGTTAGCCTGACAGATAAAAGCCTGGTCATTCCGGATACATTATCCGGTAATATTCGTTCCGATATTTTGTTAACTTCTGATCTGAAAGGATATATAGAAAATCCCGGTTACTATTTTCTAAAGAGAGATGCCCGTACGGAATACAATACCGACTTATTAATGCTTACCCATGGTTGGACTCGTTTCCGTCATGATAATATAGCAGAGTTGCCTACTATTCAGATTGATTACTTTATGGAGGGAGGGCAAACCGTCACCGGAAAGGCGACTACCATGTTCGGTGGAAAGGCCAAGGGATGCCCTGTTGCACTGATGGCTCCTTCGCAGGGAATTTCTGCTACTACCTATACTGACGAGGAGGGAAACTTTGTATTTGACGGAATTGAATATCGTGACACGGTTACGTTCGTAGCACAAGCACGAAGCCAGGCCGGACTTTCTACTGTGTTTCTGCGCGTAGATTCGCTTCCTTATTTCTCACCTCATAACCCATTTCCGGTAATTGCTGAGGAGGACCGTAAATTTCAGGAATACGATAATATGGTTCGTAATGCTTATCTGAGTGAAGGAGGCATGCAGGTAGTGCGCTTGAACGAGGTTACTATCACTGCTTCAAAGCGCGATGCAAATGCTTTTTCCAGCGTATATGGCGGATTGGCAGATTATCGGGCTACGGGTGAAGAACTAAGACGTTTTGGCGGTTCCACCGGATACGATATATTGATGCGTGTCCCCAGTGTAAGGGTATCAGGTGATCTTATTACGCTATCCGGACAAACCCGTGCACCCCTGTTCCTGATAGACGAAATGCGCTTTGAAGGGGAGGATGCAGTAGAATCACTTAGAGGACTGGATGCTAATGATATCAAATCTATTGAAATTGTAAAAAGTGTTTCTGCCGGTTTTTTAGGTCCTGAAGCTTCTGCCGGTGCTATTCTTATTATGTTGAACACGGGTGCTGAGGTAAAAGCAAAAGCTTCACCGGGTCTGACCGTGTTTACCACACAAGGATACAACAAAGCTGTTGAATTTTATCATCCGGTGTATGAAACCCTTGAACAGATAAGTAATCAAAAGTCGGATGTTCGAAGTACTATTTATTGGAATCCGGCACTAAATACAGATGCTGACGGGAAAGCGGTTATCCGTTTTTATACTCCTGATAATTTGGTAAAACCACACCTGATAATGGAAGGAATTACAGCCGGTGGGTATCTGATGAGATTTGAAAGATAGACTTAAAATAATATTGTTTCACTAAAAAAATAACATTATGAAAAAGATTACATTATTGGCAAGTATTTTATTTATGGGATTTGCGTCCGTTCAGGCACAAGATGAAGAACCTTTGACAAATTTGGCTTTGAATAAAACAGCTACGGCAAGTTCCCAATTCCGGGATAACTTGGGGCCAAGTTATGCTTTTGATGGAATTGCAAATAGCACAGGTTCGCGTTGGAGTGCAGCAGATCATAAAGGCACTGGTGACGGTGAGATAAATACAGGTGAAAATTCCTGGCTACAAGTTGATTTGGGAGAAGCTCTTGAGTTTAATAAGATACTTATTACAGAGTACTCTAATAAGATTAATAAATATCGTATTGAAGTAACAGATGATGCAACGGATGACTTAAGTTGGGAATCAATTTTAGGGGATGTAGAACAAACTTTTGAAGGTATAAAAGGTAAAGTGAATCCATGGCCGGAAATCACATTCCCTGCTGTTACCAAACGTTATGTGCGTCTTTGGATTATTGAATCTTTCACTTTTAGAGGAAGTGGTGTACTTGATGAACCCAGTATCTGTGAAATGGAAATCTACAATGATCCCAGCCTTAGTACAGGTCTTACATCTACCGATGCCGATAAACTTCTTTCGTTGAATGTAGATGGCGAGCAACTTCAGATTAAAACTGCACAAGCTGTGAATTCTGTAAAAGTAATCGATTTGAGCGGACGTACCGTTATCGAGCAACCTTTCAATTCAACAATTTCTGTAGCTAATCTTTCATCAGGAGTTTATTTGGTTCAGTTAGAAACATCAGAAGGAACTCTTATTACCCGTAAAATCGTGAAAAAGTAATTTAATGGTCAGCTTACCGTCCGTATAATCGGGCTCTTTTGTCTATCGGGAGCATTTAACAGACGGTAAGCTGGCCTTTTCTTTTTTTAATTTAATATCTACTATCATGAGAAAACCTTTACTACTATCGTTGATATTCTTTGTATTATCGGTTACAACCTATGCTCAGAGCAATGTGATCAATCTGGCGCTCAATAAACCATCCGAAGCAAGTACAATATATGACAGCCGTTTTCCGGCATCCAAAGCTTTTGACGGAGACAACACAGACAACTCCCGTTGGTCCGCAGCAAAGAATGCTGCCACCGATCAATGGTTACAGGTAGATTTACAGGAAGCTACTTTGTTTGATCGTATTCTTGTGACGGAATATAAAAATGAAAAACGTATCAGTTCTTTTAAAGTACAGGTTTCTGATGATACAGTGCTATGGACGGATGTGGCTGTGGTGAATAGTTCAATTCCCGACGGTGGAATTATTTCTTTTGAACCGGTAACCAGTCGTTATGTCCGTCTTTTTATTGTTTTGGCCACAAGAGAACCTACTATTAATGAAATGGGAGTTTATTATCAAAAGACTCCCTTGCCAGACCTGGGCGTAACTATGAAGTTTGAAGATATGAGAGGACCACTTACTGATGTGGAACTAACTTATTATAAAGCTTACCTGAAAGGGCTTTCACCTGCCACTAATAATATTGGAAATACGCTGGTGTATGGTCGTATCGGACTGGCTGCTGAAGGTATGGCATTTATGTATGCTGCTACAAGAGACCGGGAAATTCTTGATATTCTGATTCGCCATTGTGATTATATGTTGTATTGCCGCAATGACCAACCTGGTGGAGATAAGCGTACTATTTGGACCGGAATCGTTGAGAAATGCTGGCCTAATAAGGCTATGGGGGAACTTGATCAACCCTATTCCGGATCGGAAAACGGAGATATTCTGGGGCATATCTACTTCTGTGCATACCTTATTTTATTAAGTCCCGAACTGCACGCTCTTGAAGCTCCGGCAAGTGATAAACTGTCAGATTGGGGTACTACTTATCTGGACAGAGCAAAGAAGTTCATTGCCATGTGCGATGAAGGAATGGAGTTTGTTGAAAAACTTATTGCAAAAGATGGTAGAATGTACTATCCCAATACTCCTGCGTGGAGAGCTATGGGAACTTTCTATGCAGATCGCAATGGACGTGGTATTCCGGTGAATCAGCAGATGATGCTTTTAAATGGATTCCAGAAAGCTGTGGAATGTTATGAAGTGCTTGGCATCAATCCTGAGAAGAAAAAAGAATATATGAAGGTGATACAGAACTCTATTGACTGGCAGCACGAGACACTGGAAACACGAAAGATTACTGTGAATGGAGTTTCACAGGAATATTGCCGTTGGTATTACCATATGGCAGGCAATACTATAGAAGATTACGGACATGCTGCATTTACGATGCAAACTTATTATAAACTATTGGATAGTGAATTGTTTACTAACTTAGATGCTGCGAAACTTATTCGCTTTTCAAATACCTTTAAGTATGTGATGTATGATAAAGCTACACATACGGTATCTTATAAAGTGGATGGAAGTACTCCCAGTTCGGAGAATCGTCCTTCTGCTGCAAAAGCCGGTTGGGTACTCCTTTCTATTGTAGATCCCGAATTATATGACTATCTGCTCACTATGCCGGGGAATACGGCAACCGATCCGGGGCTAATGGCTCACTTCCTTTATGCTAAAAGTAAAATGTTTGGTGTAAAAGGATTTACGGCTTCTCCGATAGACTTATCCAATTATGGCAAAGGTACGGGAATAGAATCAGTCAAGACTGCTTCAGAGAATATCTACGTATCCGGCCTGGTGAAGGACAGATTGTTCATAGAGACCGGATTGCCATTGAAATCCGTGAAGGTTATTGGTATGGATGGCCAGGTATTGATCAATCAATCTTTTGAGCCGGAAGTGTCGGTAGCTCATTTATCATCCGGTATTTATTTGGTTCGGCTGGAAGCAATGGATGGTACTGTTATTATTAAAAAGATTATCAAACAATAATTGAAGATAGAATAAATAGTATGAAACGATTTGCAATTTCATTTATTCTCCTTTTAGGATTGACTGTTTTTGTGGTGCAGGGGCAGGCGGTGAATCTTGCTTTAAATAAAACTTATTCAGCCAGTTCTACTTGGAGTGGATATCCGGCAAAGAATGCTTTCGACGGAAATGCTGCGTCACGCTGGGGGGCAGAGAGAAATTTGACAGCTGGTCAGTGGGTGCAAGTAGATTTCGGCACTTCTGTAGAGTTCGATCGGGTAGTGATCAAAGAATATGCTACTCGTGTGTCCGGTTACCAAATTCGTGTATCAGATGATGGAGACAAATGGCTCATTGCGGCTCAGGGAACTGTGATCGAATCGGATGAAGTATTCGAATTGTTGGCTCCCCAAAACAAGCGTTATTTGCGATTTTATGTTACTTCGGCTACCTCAGAACCCAGTATTTATGAAATTGGTGTATTCTATAAGGTAGCAGAAGTGCCCAAACCTGTTTTAGGAGAAGGTATGTATTTTGAAGATCCCAGAGGTCCGCTGACTAAATCGGAGGTGGATTATTTCAAGGCTTATGCCTCTAAAGCAAATAGATTTCCATTACCGACAACGAATGTGGGTAATCAGTTGGTATATGGAGCGCAAGGAATTGGTGCAGAAGGATTAGCATGGATGTACAAGACTACGGGTGATCGGGAGATTCTGGATCTGTTTATAAAACATTGTGACTATATGCTCAATTGCCGCAATGATCAGCAAGGAGGAGAAAAGCGTGTCATCTGGACCGGACGTGTGGAGAAGTGTTGGCCTAATAAAGTGTATGATGAAACAAAACCGCACGAAATTCAGTATTCTGCTTCCGAGAATGGAGATGTTTTAGGTCATATTTATTTTTGTGCTTATTTAATTCTACTTAGTCCGGATTTATTAGACCAGAAAGCACCGGTCAGTGATAAGAAGAATTACATAGATTTTGGTACCACTTATCGGGATCGTGCTATGAAATATATTCAGATGTGCGATGAAGTAATGGATGAGTTTTATGTGCCTCGTTTCGTCACAAATACTTATACTCTCGAATGGCCCGATTGCCCGGAATGGAACTGGCTGAAACAGGCTATTGGATATAGATTTCCTGTTAATCAGCAGGCAATGGCTCTGAATGCTTTTCACAAAGCATTGGAATGCTATGCTGTGTTAGGTATCAATCCTGAGAAACAAGCTCTTTATAAGAAGGTAGTACAGGTTTCTATAGATGGGCAGGCCGAAACGTTAAAGCCTGTAAAGGTGACGGTAAACGGAGAAACTAAGAACTGTTATCTCTGGTATTATCATATGGATGGAGGAAGTAAGACAGAAGATTTCGATCATTCTTCCTATGCTATGTTACAATATTATAAAGCTTATGAAAGTGATTTATTCGAAAATGTAACGCTTGATAAGATGCGTACTTTTATTAACACGGTGAAGTACATTATGTGGGATGAAGTCACTCGTACAGTATCCGATCATGTGAATGGGCAGGAGACGGAACTCAAAGACAGAAAGGATAAGACATATCCGGGGTGGATACAGATGTCATGCTTCGATCCGGAATTCTGGGAGTATAACTTGAAAATGAGAGGGGACGTAACGAAAGAAGTAGGTCGTATGGGACATTTTCTATATATGAAGAGCTGTCTTTTCGGCTATGCAGATGATTTGGATGCTCACCCCATCAATATTACCCGTTATGGAGGATATGACCCCACAGCCATTACACCATCAACTACTGTAGGAAAGGATAATATTCTTATTTCCGGTCCTGTAAAAGATGTGCTGAACATCGTAGCAGAACGGGAACTTAAAACTGTACGGATTGCTGATCTTAGTGGGCGCATCATGTTAAATCAACCTTATGAGGAAAATATTTCCGTATCTCATTTACCTGCCGGTATCTATGTTGTACTGATGGAGACAGTAGATGGTCAAGGTTGTGCGGTGAAGATAGTAAAAGAATAGTTTTATGCTCATTGGGTAATTGTGTAAGCGACTTTAATCATCTTAAAATTTACTATTATGAAACAGGTATTCTTCTTTTTTTTCTTTCTTTTTATTGGAGTTTTTATGTTTGTTGCGTATGGACAAACAAAAAAATCCTGTATACATATGATAATGCTGGTAATCGCATTGCCAGGCAAGTAGTACAGGTTCCTATACGTTCATTTAGTCAGTTGAATGAAAATGAGGAACCTCAAAATGAAGAATCATGGAATGATAAACTGTCTCGTAATAAAGTTAATATTTATCCAAACCCTGTTCGAACAGAATTAGTTGTATCTATAAGTGAGCTTCCCGAGCCAGGATATGGTCAACTGATTATGTTTGATATGGAAGGACAACAAATGTATAAAGGCGATGTAACAACAACATATACTATTGTTCAAATGGAAAGTTTCGAAACAGGTGTTTATATTATGAAACTTATGTTTGGAGAGCAACAATCTATTTGGAAAATTATTAAAAAATAATCTGTATATCTATGAAAGCAAAAAAATATGAGTTGCCGACGCATCGTTTATTGACATTTTGTGTATGTTTCTTTATGTTCTTGTTGTATTGTTGTAAGATAGATGCCCAGACGTACAATTATACAAAGTCTGGTTTTCAACCTTGGAAGGCTGTTTCTGACTCAACAACAATAGACTTACCTATAGATTCAGTTGTTAGCCTTGAGCCATTGGTTCCTCAAGTTTCTCGAAAACGGAAAAAAATAGTACAGTCTTTGGCAACTACTACTGATCCATTTTCACACATACCAACTTCTATCAACATTGACACAAGTAAAGATGTTGGTGAGATACCTTTTTCCTCGGGTCTCTCTTCGTCAGGAGGGGTAACATATAGTATTCCAATTGTTGGGGCTCCCGGACGTAATGGTTTTCAACCTAATATTTCTATTAACTATAATAGTCAAGGCAGCAATGATGTACTTGGGTATGGTTGGTCTATAGGAGGTTTATCTGCAATCTCTCGTGTCCCTAAAAATATATATTACGATGGGAAAACAGAACCCATAGCACTTGATAATAATGATGCTTTTATATTGGATGGTATGAGATTACTTATAGATGGTAACGATTGCGAACCAGAGCAAGGTAATATGCACATATTATTTGGAACAGAAGATTTTCAGTTGACATATTTCTTTGCAGAATATCCGGATGGAACAAAAGCGATGTATCGTAAACATGGAGATTTTTTATTTCCACTTACACAATTAACAGATGCAGCTGGTAATATTATTGATTTTATTTATGAAATGGATAATAATAGATGTTACATAGATAAGATTCAATACGGGGCACATATATCTGGTAGTTCTCATTTTGCTGATATATCATTCTCTTATAAATCTCGTACAGATGTTCTTATTGGGTATGAAAAAGGTGTTGAAATAAAGCTTTCGCGTTTATTAGATAAGATTGAATGTCATAATGGTACTTCTCTGTTACATACTTATACATTTACATATCAGACAGATAAAGTTTCTTTATTGACACAGGTTGATTGCGACAATTTGAATCCATTACGGTTTTATTATGGATATAGTGATAATACGCGTGAATATTTTGGCTTAGGTTATGCAGAATTGGCAACCGGTTATATTGATTATCTTCCAATGACTTTGGCAAAAGGGAAAATGAATTATGGTATGGAAGATGATGCATTAGTAGCTTATCCTCAAAGAAGTACTTGTTATTTATATAAACCAGATAAGAATAGCCCTGTTAGGTATGCTTCTTCTTATCATCCTGAACAGGAATTGTTATTTTATAAATCTTTATCAGAAGAATATCCGGAAGTTGAAAAAATAATAGCGGGAGATGGTTTCCAGTTATTGACAATGTTTGATGTGGATGGTATGTCGGGAGATGAAGTTGTGAAAATAAACAATAGTGTTGAAAATGGTACTGATCGATTGTATATCCGAACCTATAAATCAGCTCCTGGAATCCCTATAACTCTTTCTTCTACTATAACATTTGATAGCGATGCTGCCGGTGAAGGTTTTTGGCCTAAGGGGTATTATCCCGGAGATTATAATGGGGACGGAAAAATAGAGTTACTTGTTGTTTCTATGAATAAGCCCTTGGGGTTGGATAAGGAATCTAAATGCTATCTATTTGATCTTAGTACAGGTCAGACTTTGTATAATATGCATGTGTTTAATTTCGATGTTCAGAATAGTGCTATTATTCCCATGGATGTGGATGGAGATGGGAAAACTGATATTTGTCATATTCGTGATGGCGGGATAGATGTTTATTCGTTTACAAAAGAGGATAATGTATATTCCTTAAATCCTAAATTTAGTTCTGCTACTTTAACTTATCAGATGTTAGAAAATCGGTTACTTATTCCTGGTGATATTAATGGGGATGGTAAAGTTGATTTTTTACTTTCTCCGGAGGAATATGAATCATCCTCATCTAATAGTTTAAATATATGGACTATTTTTTCTTCTACAGGGCAAGGTTTTTCTGCTTGGGAACAGCAACATATAAATTATTATGAGGGTCATGACTTTATATTACAAGATGCCAATTCGGATGGATTGGTGGATCTTATAGAAAGAGATTCAGAACTTGATCTACTGAAAGTGTATTTTAATAAAGATGGATGGAATTTTGAACAAAATTCAAGTGGAGATATGCTTATCGAACCTTACAGTCGATTTGTCGCTTCGTCTGTTGCATTACCTAATTATTATAATTTTTTGTTAAGTGTTTGTAGTAGTAGTATTTATAAATTTTATTTTAGTAAAAATGAGTCTAAACAACGTTTACTGACAGGGGTAGTCAATAGTTTGGGGATTATACAGAAGAATACTTATTATCGGTTAAATGATGATTTTTCTGTCCAGGAAGGCGGAACTCCATTCTATCAAAAGGGTACTAATGCATCTTTTCCTTATGAGAACTTTCAGGGTCCATTATGGACTATTTACAAACAAACTTCTACATTGGATGGTACCGAATTTTCTGCCATGTCGTATGAATATGAAAATGCCATTTTGCATCGTCAAGGATTAGGTTTTTGTGGCTTTACTAAAATACTTTCTTATGATATGGTACGTAATAGACTATCGACACGTACGTTTGATCCATTTCAGCGGGGAGTCTTGATAAAAGAAGTTTCTCCAGTCTCCGAAATAAATTATAGTTATAATGTAGATACAAATTCTAATACTTTTTGGCGAAAGACAAAGATAAATCTTACTTCTGTGACTACTGAAGATTTGTTAACAAATACTACATTGTCAAAGCGGTATGGGTATGATGAATATAATAATCCCATTTCAGAAACCCATTATATTGGTGGCCTCAACTCAAATAATATTGAGAAAGTGATCACACAAACTTATTTAAATAAAAGAAATGATCTTGATAATGTTTATTTTATAGGTTTACCTTTAGTAAAAGAGATAACTAACTGGAAAAATAATGAGTTGTGGAAACAGTCAGAAGAAATTACTTATAAAATGAATACTCCATTTATAGAAAAGAAAATTATTAAAGTAAATGGGAATAAAGTAGGAGAAACACGTTGGACATATGATGATTTTGGTAATATTTTAACGGAGAAGGCTGCTCCTTATTCTGCTACTGAATTTTTAGGAAAAACATATACGTATGATACGGATAATCGTTATTTAAAAACTGTGACTGATGCATTAGGGCGTACAACAACAACTCTTTCATATGATAAGTATGGTAATCCTTTGAGTGTGATGGATTTCTTACAACATACTACTAATTATACTTATGATAATTTGGGACGTGCGGTAATAACCAATTACCCTGATGATGTAACAAAAAGCAATATATATACGTGGTCTAATGTAAAGGGAAGTTATCTTCATACTCAAACAGTGACAGGAAAACCTCAGTTAAGAACTTTTTATGATGCTTTAAATAGAGAGATACGTAATGGAGATCAACGTTTTGATGGAACTTGGCGTTATATAGATACTGAATATGATAGATATGGTCGTTTAAAGCGTACTTCGTTGCCATTTAAAGGAAATGATCCTACGTTATGGAATACATATACTTATGATGAGTATGATCGAACCATATCTCTTATTGAAGCTTCTGGAAAAACTACTACAACAAGTTATAATGGCAGGAGTATAACTGTTGTTTCAGAGAATATCAGTACTACCCGTACTTACGATGAAAGTGGAAAATTGGTAGCAGCTACTGATCCGGGAGGAAGTATTTCTTATATATATCGACCTGACGGTCAACTGAAGCAAATTATAGCTCCGGATAATATCATAACTTCATTTGAGTATGATTCGTATGGACGACAAACAAAACTCATTGATCCAAGTGCGGGTACACAAACATATTCGGAATCATATTCTGGTAATATACGTACGATAACACAAACAAATGCCAATAATAAAACAATAACTTCTGTTTTTGATAAATATGGACGTATTACGAGTAAATCCTGTCCGGAGTTTACAACAAATTACAGTTATGATCCTGTTACAAAACAGTTAGCTTCTGCTACTTCTACAAATTTCGTAAGATCTTATATCTATGATGATTATGGGCGTGTTAAAGAAGATTATGAGAAGGGAGAGGATAGTGATATTTTCCTTCGGAGAGAATATTCTTATGCAAATGGTAATTGTACGAAAATAAAATATCATCCGTCAGCTATGCCTGTAATTGAAGAAGAACATGTATATGCATATGGTAATTTACTGAAAATTTTATTGAATGGTGAAAGAGCTTATTTAATAACGGAAGAAGATAATTTTGGACATGTTATAGATTGTTCATTGATAAATGGCTGTCCTTTTTGGTCAACTTATAATAATTTTGGAGTGTTAAAAGAACTTTGGGCTAGTACTGAGCAAGTCTTAGAGTATACCTTTGATACACAGACTGGTAACCTTTTGAAAATAGAAGATACAGCTATGGGACGTACTATAGATAATTTTACATATGATCAACTGAATCGGTTATCAAATAGTCTAAGCTATGATTATTATAATTTTAACGATGGAATGTCAATGAGTGTAGACTATGATAATAAAGGTAGTATCATTTTTATGGGTGGTATTGGTTCTATGGAATATACTCATACAACAAAACCTTATGCAGTGACTGGATTCATTAATGATGATAACTCGCCAATGCAAATTAGAGATCAAATTGTGACTTACACATCATTTCACCGTCCTCAGCAGATTCAAGAGAATGGATTAATTGCTAACTTTTGTTATGATGATAGAGAAAAGCGGGTAAAAACAGGTGTTTTTAAATCAAACAACGAAAAAGTTCGTAGCCGATCTTTTTTAGGAGATTGTTATGAGGTTAAGAAAACTACTGATATAAATGATACTCATTATCTATATATTGGTGGAGACGCATATTCTGCATTAACAGTTTGTACAATTGACAATACTCAATCTACTTGGCAAGTGTATAATATAGCTCGTGATTATACAGGGAGTGTTATGTTTGTTTTAGATGATGGGTGGAACTCTGTAGCAGATTATCATTATGATGCGTGGGGACGGTTACGTGATCGTTGGACGTTGAAATTATATGAGTTTGGTACTGAACCGGAACTCTTCTTGGGGCGTGGTTATGGAAGTCATGAATACTTACCAGAGTTTGGTTTGGTAAATATGAACGCTCGTCTATATGATCCTGCTTTAGGTCGTTTTTTAAGTCCTGATCCATATGTACAAGCACCAGACTTTACACAAAGTTTTAATAGATATAGTTATTGTCTGAATAATCCACTGAAGTATACAGATCCGTCGGGGGAATTACCTTGGCTTATTCCTGCGATTGTTGGGGCTGTTATTGGAGGTACTTCTGGTGCAATGATTGGCAACTCAAAAGGTGCTACAGGTTGGGATATGTTTCGGTACATAGCTGGTGGGGCTACAATTGGTGGCCTTTCTGGGGGAGCCGCAGCTGGTGTTAGTGTATTAGGAGGTGCGGCTTGGTGGGCAGGTGCCACCGCTGGCGTAGTTGGTGGAGCTGGGTTTAGCGGACTTGCAACAGGTTGGGATGGAATTGCAATGTTGAAAGGAGCAAGTATAGGTGCTTTATCGGGTTTTGTAGGTGGTGGAATTGGCTCTGCCATTGGTGATGGTTGGGGTGCTTTTGCTGGTGGGATTGCAAGTTCTGGTTTGAGTACTACTTTAAATGGTGGTGATTTAGAACAAATAGGAATATCTATGCTGTTAGGCGGTGCTTTGTCTTATGGAAGTTATGAATTAACTTCATATCTATCTTACAAACAAGCCAATTTGAATATTAATAATCATAGAATTTCATATAAACAATTTAAAACTATGCAGGCAGATTATCAACGTTCTCGTTTCTGGCGTAAAGAATATGGTGGATTACTGACACAAAAAGGAGGAGTTGTGCGCGCACCTTCTCAAAATAGGCATAGTTTAAGTATTAATTTTACGAGAGGGATGAGTAATGCTGCTAATAATGATGGTGGAATTGTTGCTTCTTATCATACACATTGGACAAAAGGTGGAGCTAGTTATTATGTTGATGCTATGGATGATATTGTGAGTAGAACAAATGCGCTATATAGTATAACTGCTGCCAGTGGCCCATCACCTGGTGATTTGACTGGAGTAGCAAGTTATTTCGGAGGAGATCAATTTTTAATTGACAGGACTAATTTATACTACTATAATACAGCATCAGCGAGATCTAATAGCGCTTTCTTTTTAAGATATTTTCCAATGTATTGGTGGTGATTAAAGAAATAAAAATGTTCAAATGATAAGGATCTGTTTTGTTCTACTATTTTTAGTGGTTGGTGTTGCAAATAGCATATGCCAAAATAATAATAAGTTGCAAACTATTTCTCAGATTGCTTCTGATGACAGTATAGTAGTTTCAGCTATTGACGCTCTTCTTGTTTATCCATTAACAAGCGATAAAAGTATTGAAGAATATAAGAAAAGGGCAGGTGTAAATAATCATTTTATTTTCCCTTTATTGATTTTAAATGATATAATAATCAGGGAGGAGAAAAAAGTGAATTGCTTTAGAAACCGGTTTGATTTTACGAATATGAAAAATACAAAACTAATTTCAAAAGCAAAAGCAGAGAAAAAAGGGATTCCCAATGTGCCGAAAGATGGAGTATTATTTGTAACTACTAAGAAAGGGTATTATTTTGATTTTTCTTGTAAATAAATAATACTTGCATGTACTGATGTTTTTTGTGCGACTTGGAGTGATACACTTTTTCTTAAAAATAAAAATATGAAATTCATAAAGGTTACTATATTGGTGTTTATAGTTGTAGCTTTTACTTCTTGTGATTGTTTACAACATATACAAGGTGTTGTGGTTGATTCTGAAACCCGATTGCCAATAAATAAGGTAATGGTAAAAAGAGTAATGGCAAAAGAAGACAGCAGAAACAGGGCTATATATACGGATAGTCTTGGAAATTTTGAAATTACCTCAATGACAGGTGGTATATTTGGTTGTCCTAAAATCTCACTCTCTCTTGAAAAAGAGGGATATAATAAAGTGAAAAAAAAATACAAGTGTTGCACAGGTAATGTCGTTATTGCTTTAGAAAGGCAAGCGGAAGGAAAAACGGAAAAACGTTAACTAATAAAACAGTATGAAACTATTTATACTATTAAAGATGAGAAAGGCATTTATATTTATTTTGTTGAGTGTATATTTTCTCTCGTGGAGCAATGAAGTTGCTTCGCAAGAGCGTATAAACTTGAATAGAGACTGGCGATATCAGGAGAATGATCCCAGTGGAACTGATAGTACTTTGCATTATTCACGTCTGAAACCCTATTTACTGCCTTGTGCCAATGATTTTATCAAATCGGGGCAGAAACATATTCGTCCGGCAGGAAACCCGGGAGGCGAGGTGGCTTACGTGAAACCGGATTTTGACGATAGTAGCTGGAGACAATTGAACCTTCCGCATGACTGGGCTATTGAAGGGCCTTTCAATATAGATTATGTAGGAGCTACCGGAAAATTGCCTTATTGGGGAATACGCTGGTATCGTAAATCCTTTGAGTTGAGCCCCAAAGATACCGGAAAACAAATTTATCTGGATATAGATGGGGCGATGTCTTACTCGTCTGTCTGGTGTAATGGGCAATTTGTCGGCGGATGGCCGTATGGTTATGCTTCTTACCGTCTTGATCTGACTCCTTATGTGAAAGCCGGAAAGAAAAATACACTGGCTATCCGTCTGGATAATCCGGACGATGCTTCCCGGTGGTATCCGGGATCGGGAATCTACCGGAATGTATGGTTGGTGAAAACGTCTCCTGTACATGTGGCACAATGGGGAACCTTTATCCGTAACAAAGAGATCTCTACTGATAAAGCAGTGATGGATATGACCCTCCAACTGGAAAATAATACGGGGAAGAGTGTGCAGGCAAGCGTGAAGACTGATATTTATGAACAGGACGAGACAGGAAATCCTAAAGGCACTAAGGTGGCTTCCTGCCCTGCGATGAAAGTGAAGATAGAGCAACAAGCTACTACGGAGTTACAGTCTGGTTTTGTTGTGCCTAATCCTAAATTGTGGGAAATTGAATCTCCCGCCTGTTATGTGGCAGTGACCCGCATTGAAGTAGACGGTCGTGAGGTAGAACGTTATCAAACTCCTTTCGGCATACGTGAGATTGAGTTTACTCACGATCAGGGATTTATGTTGAATGGCCGCAAAGTGCCTATTAAAGGAGTTTGCATGCACCATGATCTCGGAGCATTGGGGGCAGCCTTCAATGAAGTGGCAGCCGAACGCCAGTTGCGTATAATGAAAGAGATGGGTGCCAATGCAATTCGTACTTCACATAATCCACCTGCACCTGAATTAGTAGCTCTTTGTGACCGTATGGGGCTGATGATGCAATTAGAGTTTGTGGATAGCTGGCATAAAGGGAAACGGAAAAATGATTATAATATCCTGTTTGATGATTGGAATGAAGCAGATATGCGTTCGTTGGTTCGTCATTACCGGAATCATCCGTCAGTGATCATGTGGAGTATCGGTAATGAGGTACACGATCAGGTTACAGATCTGGGTATAGAGATTGCCCGTAATCTTACTGCTTACAGTCATGATGAAGATCCTACGCGTCCTACTTCTTTGGGATGCAACAAACGGGATGCGATTTATCGTGATATTGTCAATCAGGTGGATATATTCGGGCTGAATTATTATCATAAGACATATCCTTTGTTTAAAGAGCAGAATCCTACACGCCGCTATCACGCCAGCGAGACCTCTTCGGCTACCAGTTCCCGTGGAGAATATTTCTTCCCGGTGACGAAGAATGTGAACGACAGCCGTTCCGGTTTTCAACTCTCTTCGTATGATATGACAACTATCGGATGGGGATGTATGCCGGAAGAACAGTTCAAAATGAATGAGGCATATCCGTTTATGAGTGGAGAATTTGTGTGGACGGGATTCGATTATTTAGGAGAACCTACGCCTTATAATAAAGATCTGACTAATCTATTGAATTTTTCTGATCCCGTGGAATTGGAGGCGGCAAAAAAAGAGTTGGAAGAGTTAGGCAAAATAAAAACTCCATCCCGTAGCTCTTATTTTGGAATTGTGGATTTATGCGGATTCCCTAAAGACCGTTACTATAATTATCAGAGTTATTGGCGTAAAGAACTTCCGTTGGTTCACATTCTTCCGCATTGGAACTGGCCGGAGCGGGTAGGAGAGGTTACACCGGTTCATATTTATACTTCGGGTGACGAAGTGGAACTTTTCTTGAACGGGAAGTCGCAAGGCAGACGGAAGAAAGAGCATTCTTATGATCGTCTCACCTGGGATGACGTTCGGTATGAACCGGGAGAACTGAAAGCGATAGCTTATAAAGAGGGGAAACAGTGGGCGGAACAACAGGTAAAGACAACAGGCCAGCCTGCTGCGTTATCTGTCAATCCGGAGAAGAAGACTCTTCGAAATACTGGTAAGGACCTGTTTTTTGTGCGTATTGATGTTGTAGATAAAGAAGGGTTGACCGTTCCCCGTACAAAGAACCTGTTGAAGTTCTCGGTTAGTGGTCCGGTGGAGATTGTAGCTACCGATAATGGCGATGCCACCAGTTTTGTTCCCTTCCAGTCTCATGAACGTGAGGCATACAATGGGCTTTGCCTGGTCATTCTTCGTTCTGTATCCGGTAAAACGGGTGAGGCTGTTCTGACGGTAGAGTCAGAGGGACTTCCAACGAAGAAGGTCAGTCTGCAAGTGGTGGCCGATGTTAAGTGAGTTGTGTATGGGAAGTATAATAAAGACAATAAGATTGCTGGCAGGCATGTGCTTGCTGGCAATCAGTGTATCTGCGCAAAATATTGATGTAAAGGGCACTCCGTGGGAAGGTGATGAGATTCTGAAGACTCCTGCTTATCGGGTAGTTGCCGAAGATTCCATCCGGTCCATTCAGTTTGAAGGGTTGTCGTATAAGGGGCATACGAAACAGGTTTTTGCTTTTTATGCTACACCCGGTATGTTGAAAGGCGATCGTTCTATAGACAAAAAGCTCCCCGGTGTTGTATTGGTGCATGGTGGGGGTGGAAGAGCCTTTCGCGAATGGGTGTTACTATGGGCACGTCGTGGATATGCTGCCATGGCTATTGATACCCGCGGTAATGGAGCGAATAAGGAACATATTGAGAACGGTTTTGAAGAAAACGGTAAAGATACCCCTTATTTTGATGTGACATTGCCATTGAAGGAACAGTGGATGTATCAGGCTGTAGGAGATGTTATACTATCTCATTCTTTGTTGCTTAGCTTTCCTGAAGTAGACAAGAAGCGTACGGCACTTACCGGTATCAGTTGGGGAGGAGTTCTGACCAGTGTTGCTACCTCATTAGATCATCGTTTTCGTGCGGCTGTTCCTGTTTACGGATGTGGCTTTCTTGCTGAAAGCGGACGGATGAAACAGCAGTTAGATAAGCTTTCTCTATTGGAACGTGAAACGTGGATAAAGCAATATGATCCTTCTGTCTATCTGTCGCGTGCCAAATGTCCGGTTCTCTTTTTGAATGGTACGAATGATGTACATTTCTATCTGCCGAGTATGACGCAGAGTGCTGCATTGGTTTCCAAGGGGCAGGTATTGATAAAGTATAAATTAAGGCATGGTCATGGTCATGGTTGGAATAACCAGGAAATCGGTACTTTTATAGATCATTATCTGTGTAATGGCCCTGCATTACCGAAAATAAAGTCATTGCGGTTACAGGATAATATACTTTCTGTAAAGGCTGTTTCATCATCACCTGTCCAAAAAGTAGTTCTCTATTATACTACAGATACAAATGTAGAGCAGGAGAAGTGTGAGTGGCATTTTGTAGAAGCTGTTCCTTCGGGTAAAGAGTGGAAAGTTGAATTACCTCAAAAGGTTGTTCGTTGGTTTGTAAATGTTACGGATAACTCTGGTAATCAATTATCCGGAGATTTGCAGGAATAGATAATGTTGATTTTTCATTACGCAGCATAGGGCTTTTCTTTTCCGTACAGTAACTCTTTGTAATATCTTATAGTTCTTTTGTTTATTTGTCGTAGAGAATCGCTCCGTTTCTCTACGACAAACAGAGTGTTCCTCCTAGAGGAACGGGATGATTCTCTACGAGGAAAAAAATAACAGATGTAATTGGTTGATATATAATGATTTATCGTGTAATGCCATTTGTCCTCTTTTTTTGTCTGTCATTTTCTTTTTTAAGTGTATTTGTGGTTTTTAAATGATTACAAACTTCAGTCGGATATACTAAAATTGTATTACAATAGGATAAAATATATTCATAAGCGACATATAAATACTTCTTTTTGTTGCAGTGCATTTTCTTTTCGTTACTTTTGCGGTTATACTCCCGAAGTATCGCTTTTAGAGTAATCAGTTTAAGTGTTTTTCGGAAAACAGCGAAACTTTCAAAAGACACATTTAAGCTGAATGGGGAGCTGTATGTTGTAAATCAACGATATACGCACCTTTTCAGTATATAGATGTGGTCTGGGTTGTTTGTTGTACCTTCGAAAAACTTATATATTGGAATTGGGTACGTTTTTGTACCCAATTTTAGTTGTACAATAATATAAAGAGTATGAGCATATTGAGGTACAGATTTTGTTTATCTGGTAGGCAGCAAGAGTCTGATACTGATTCTCCTTGTCCTTGCCTGATGAAAACGGATATGGAAGAATCTGAAAATATATATGATTTTTTGAAGGATTACTTTTGGGAAATAGAATCTGAAAAAGACTGGAGAAAGCTTTCTCTTTCAAACCTGAAATGTAGTCGTTGTTTGCTGTGTGCAGCACTGAAACTTGTAAAAAAGGAGAAAGATAAATACGGAAAAGAAAGTGTTGCCAGATTGGCTACTGCAAAATCCATTGTGTCAAAGAGGTACTTCAAGTATAAATTGCTAAAATGGTTTGTAAAGTACGTACTTTTAGGGTATAAGAGTACGTATTTAACACAGACTTAAATACGTACTCTTGTAATATAAAGTATCGATGTTGATAATTGTTTGATATAGAATGATATAAATAGTGATATAATACAAAGAGGATACCCATCACGGGTACCCTCTTCTCTACATTATTCACCAAATAAATAGTGTGATTGACTTATTCTATTCTAAAACTAAATTCGGATCTGATAGAGTATACGTCTCATAACTGGTTATAAACTCATCAATACAGTTGGATTCCGGATGATATACCGTACGAAGTTGGATTTCCATTGTATCATCTCCTCCTTCGAGCATGATCGGATAAATCATGTTGTCGTTTTCATCACATAAGTCTGCAATGTTATATCTTAAATCTGTCACCTTTGTACCGTCTATTTTAGTATAGCATACTTCATAAGCTACAGCATTTTCATACCTCGTCTTTATTTTGAAACTATACTTATCAGGCATTTGATGATAAGTGAAATCAGTAGGGCTGGTATTAATAATTGCGTTCTGATAAGAATCTCCGTAGCTAATAGCTGTTACACTATATTTGATAGAGCGGAGATCATGTTCTGCATTATTGTTATAGAAGTTGAAACTGTAACTTCCTTCATCCAAACCTGTGATAATGAAACTACCCGGATTGTTCGGAGTTGTTTTATGTACTTCGTATTCACCGCTTTCCCTGTCCATATTCCACATAGCCGTAGTTGTTGCTACCTTTGGATCTGAAAGCCAATAGAGCACTTTTACTCTTTCTTTTCCGGGATAGATCTTCACAGAATCGAAGCGGGCCAGATAGATCGTTTCACCATCCGCCAAGTATTTATCATGCAAAGAGTTCATATCTGAGCAAGCGCATAAAGCGGATACAGCAGCGATCAGTATATAATTTATCTTTTTCATTCTTTTAATCGTTTAATAGTTACTTTTTTCTTTCCTTATTTACTCGGCAGGAGTTTCAGGTTCCGGTTCAGGTTCCGGTTCCGGGGTAGATTCTTTATTCGGGTCTTGTCCCCAGAATTCCAACTCGGAAATATGTATCATCTCAGTACCTCCCCAGGTTTTGTCAATCTGGAACATGAGATAACGTACTTCGTAGGCAGAACCATAAGTAAAGTCATAATCTTCACCTCCGGCACCTTTTTCGATATCTTCATCCGTACAACTCTTTTTACCTACCGGCAATCCTGATGGTTTAATTGATTCATATTCGCCCAGCAGTGTCCATGGATGTTCGCCTTCGTTGATCGGATTTACGCGTGCTTTATCATCAGGTGAACCGTATACTTTGAATATTCTTGGATTACCGTGATTGTAAACCCAGTCGGCAGTACCGCGCTGATAGAGTTTGAAACGGCTCAGACGGAAAGTACGTCCCATATCGAATGTGAAACATACCGGGAATGGGTATCCAGCAGGTGTATGGAAGAAATTACCGCTGCTGGTACCGTGCATTGTTTTACCATCCCATAATTTTTCGATAGGATAGTTGCTACTATACTGTCTGTAAGGTATATCCGGGTCATCATTCCATTTTTTGAAATACTGTTGTGTTTCATCTTTCGGTTTGATAAATTCTTCGTAAAGAGGTACCAGAGTCACCGATTTAACATCTGTTTTGTTTCCCCAGCGGTCTCTAACTTGTACGTAGAAAGTATGGGACACAGCTTCATATCCGCGTATATATGCTGAACCGTCTTTGGAACTTGAGTAAAAATTGCCCACACTTTGCTGCACATCCGAACCTTCCATGATATCTTCCGATACCATTATCACGATATTTCCTCCTGTCGGGTTTTCCCAGCTAACTTGCATTCCACCGAAAGTTGGTATCAACTCCATTGAGTTTTCTACGTCATAAATAGCGGATTGTGCCGGGTTGACGGTAAATTCTACCGGAGTGGAGAAATTATGGCTACGGTCTACAGCATACAATGTCACCTTACGTGGTTCGGCTTTGGCGAAACCGTCTATTTTGATTTGGGTTCCGTACATAGACGATTTTACTATCATTTTTTCGCCAGTATCCAGTGTGTATTCGGCTTGTACATATAGTAAATCGCGATCATCTGGCAGTACATAACTCAATATGGCACCTCCCGATACTTGTTCCACCTGTTCCACATTGGTTATTGGTTTGGGTGGAATGTTATCCACCGGATATTGTCCGATGAATTCTTCCTGGCAGGAAAACAGAGCTCCTGCGGCGAGCAGTAATAAGAATATTTTTTTCATGATTACGTTTTGTTTTAATATTGTAAAAGATATAGGTTAATTACCAGCCCGGATTTTGCACCAAATTAGTGTTAATCATCATTTCACTTTCAGCAATAGGCCATAACATATCTCTCTGAGTGAACTTCGGTGAATAGTAAATTTTTATTTTATTGAAATCTTCTACAGTTTCTCCTTCTACATTCCAGCCACGAATCTTTTTATTGAATTGTTCGAAAATGTCGAATTTACTTTTCTTTGTACCGTTAGCCCAGCGGCGCAGATCATAGAAGTAATGACCTTCAAATGCAAGTTCGAGGATACGTTCTTGTTGAATGATATCACGCATACCATCTTTGGTCAGATATTTATCCGGGTTGATAGAATGATTTGCCCATGCTTCTTCAACGGGTGGAAGGAAGGCGCGTTCACGTACCAGGTTGATGTATTTGTATACCTCTTCATTAGGAGCGCTTAATGACTCATTCAATGCTTCTGCATAGAGCAGATAAAGGTCTGCCAGACGGATAATAGGGAAAGCATAGTTTGTTCCCTTAAACTCTGTCTTTGTATCTTCCGTAACATAAGTAGTATAAGGTGTCAACTTACGTATGAAGTATCCGGTTGTTGAATAGTATTGGTTACCATTACGTCCGGCAGGATAGTTTGTCGGGTCACCGGCAAGCACCTTCACTGTTTGGGATTTAGATTCATCTGTTCTACCGGCTCCGAACCATACTGAACCGTCGAAAGCAACGTCACCATAGAAACGTGGCTCACGGTAAGTATTCAGGCGGGCTGTCGGGTAGTTCTTTTCAATGTATTTCTCCTGTACAGCGTCACCACGTGTTACTTCATAACGTGATTTGTACCATCCGTTTTCATTCCATGTCTTATCTTCTTCGATAGGTACACCGTTGGATGAATAGAAATTCTCAACAAATTCTAATGTTGGATTCCAGTGTGAATTCAAACGTGCCGTACGGCAATAAGCATTGAGTGCAGGCATCATGTTGAACTGATAATCTTTCGTACTCAGGTTGATTCTGTTTGACCAGATGTATTCTCCCTGATTGTTGGCATGATCTGTGATAAGCTGGCTGAAAGTTAAGATTTTGCGTGTATCTTCTGAAATTTTCAACGTACCCACGTTCGTGTAATGGTAAAGTTCGTGATTTCCATTATCGCAATATTTGATTGCTTCTTTACATGCTTGGGCTGCACGAGTCCATTTTGCAGGGTCGTAAGTAGTAGGCCACAATGCTTTACCGTCTTTATCTTTGAATTCGGCATAGTTATTGTTGTTACCATTAAAGAAAGGACTAGCCATATGTACCAGGATTTTTGCTTTTAATGCGGCAGCGATAGGGCGGGTGATACGGCCATATTCAGTCATTGCCATTTCTATCTTATCCGGCAAATGAATTCCCGAGTCTTCTTCTTCGTCAAGATCGCTTCCGATACATTCGTCAAGTAGACTGATAATATATTCGATACAGTCATCCAGCGGTTCTCTCGGCAGACGTACTTCTTCCGGTTGACTGGTGATAGGAAGATTGTCACGTACTACAACGATAGGACCATACTTCTGTACCAGCATCCAGTGGTAATATGCTTTCAGGAATTTCACTTCGAGTACCCAACGAACTTTATCGTATTCTTCAAGATCGCGTACCTGATCTACGTTTTCAAGGAAAATGTTACAATGGCGTATAGCCTGATAGAAATTGTTCCATGATCCCATACTGACAGAAGTGACACTATTTCCGTTTAATAATAGTTTCATACCATTGGTCTGAACATTATTATAAGCGGTTATTTCGTTACCATACATATAGACGTCATTTGTAGCAAACTGGCTTGGTATGTATGAGTAGCATGTGGCCAAATATTTTTCTGCACTCACCTGATCACGGAATGCATATTCAATGGTTCCCAATTTGTCGGGCATGACATCAAGAAAATTGCAACTTGTAGTCAGCGCCATTGAGAGGGCCAATATAGATAAATATTTCTTTTTCATTTTGATCTGTTTATTGTATGATTAGAATGAGAAGTTAACACCAATATTATTTACGCGTTGGAGTGGATATTTAAATCCTTTATCCATACTTGTCATTTCAGGATCCCATGTGTCAAATTTACTGAAGCACAATAAATTAGTTCCGCTATAGTAAATACGGATGGTGTTCATATGGAGCTTCTTTAATATCTTTTTCGGGAGTGTATATCCAATTTCCACTGATTTCAAGCGAAGGAATGAACCGTCACGCATAAACCAGGTACTGGTCTGAGAGTTATTTGAAGATACAGTAGAAGACAAACGAGGCCAGAAAGCGTATACATCTTGATTACGTTCGCTCCAGTAACTGTCGGCAATAGCTTGCATTACTTGAGTTCCACTACCTGATCCGGTAAATGGATGCATTACATTATAGTCCATCCAGAATGATTCACGGGCAGAACCTTGGAAGAAACAAGAAATATCAAGGCCTTTCCAACCATATGTCAAACCAAAACCATAAACAATTTCCGGGCTTTCGTCAGGATATCCCAAAGGTACTTTATCAAGAGCGGTAATTTGTCCGTCACCATTGATATCTACGTATTTGATGTCACCACCACGACATTCTCCGAATTGAGTCGGGCTGTTGTAAACCTCATTATCATCGATGAAAAGACGTTCGGCTACATATCCCCATGTTTGTTTCAGTTTTTGATCGATACGTGATAACCACGGTGTTTTGCTGTAATCAGGTTCTTCGTATACTTTGTATTTACCTCCTGCCCAAGTCAGGTTGGCACGTGCCTGCATATAAGAACCATTTTTGAACGCATGATTATAGTCTAAAGAGATATCAATACCTTGGCTGATTGCTTCACCCAAATTGGATTTAATACTAGCCTGTAATCCCATAGAACCTGGGAGAGAAGCACGAGACATCAAGATATTATAACGGTAGTCGCGATAAACATCCACCTGCAATTCGAGGTCATTGAAAAGGCCGATTTCCACACCTAAATTGGTTTTACGTGAAGTTTCCCAGGTGATATCATCGTTGGCATAACGATTGATACTAACACCGTTTACAGAATGTAGACCGGTATAGTCATTTCCCCATGTATATCCATAGCTACCGTTGTTCAGATTAACTTCCGAGCGATAATAGAAACGGTCTTCTTTCGCACCGATCTGGTCATTTCCTACTAAACCGAAGGTTGCTTTCAGTTTCAGTTTGCTTACTACTTTCTTCAATGATTCCGGATAGAACGGCTCATTACTGATAATGTATCCTAAACCGGCTGAAGGGAAGAATCCGTAGCGTTCTTTCTCAGAAAAACGCTCAGAACCATTGTAACCGAAGTTACCTTCGAAGAAGTAACGGTCGTCAAAAGCATAAGTTACACGTCCTGAGAGACCCATATTACGGTAAGGAAGGGATAACTGTATGGTACTGGTTTTCTTAGAGTTCTTTTCATCACGCAAATAATATACCAACAAACCACTAATAGCATGCTTCTTATTGAAGGTGTGGTTATAAGTCAGTGTTCCCTGGAAATAAGTGGAGTTGATAACTTCTTTGTTTTCATTTCCAACAGACAGATAGTCTGTACCGGCAGAGGGATTAAGACAGGTCAGGAAGTAAGTATTCTGAGCCGGGTTGTAACCTCCTGCAGTGAAGTAGTAAGGCTTATATGTACGGTCAATACTGTAGTTGGTTTTTCGGTTGGTATTAAACATACCTCTCAGTTTCAGTCCTTTCAATATGAAACCTAAATCCTGCTCCAATTCCATTTGAGCAAAAATTGTAGAATTCTGTCTGTCCTGGTAACCTTTCATCAATTCAGCATAGGGATTGATAAAAGTATTTTCACTACCACCATAGAGAATGTATGGAGTTGTTTCGTTGGCTTTATCCGGTTGGTAATAAGCTGGATATTCTACCGGACTTGATTGAGAAATCATTTTGTACAGGTCACTTCCTGAATGTACCGGACCGGTATAATCGTCCATTGTAGCTTGCAAGCGTACTTTTACCAATGTTGATTTACTAACATTGATATCTACGTTACTACGAAGCAAATATTTGAATAGACTGATGTTATTGTCGAATCCGTTTGCTTTGGCATTTTTAAAGATACCGGCATCGTGTGACAGTGATCCGGCTACATAGTATCTGGCTACTTTACCACCACCGCTTAGATTCAGATTACCACGTAAGTTGGTTGTGTGGTTCTTCAGCAACATATCATACCAGTCAACCGCAGGGAACACATTGGGGTTCAAGCCGGCAATTGTATTGTCTATCTTCTGTTGGCTATAACGCGCAGGAGAAGACGGGTCACGTGTAGTGATAGCCTCGTTATACATATTCATATAAGTGATAGGATCCGTCCATTTCACCTCTTTTGTCGGAGCAGAAATAGAAGTTTCAAAACGGGCTGAAATCTTACTTGGACCTTCAGAACCTTGCTTTGTAGTTACCAGAATTACACCATTGGCACCACGTGCACCATAGAGAGCAGTGGCCGTAGCGTCTTTCATGATAGAGAAACTGGCAATGTCATCTACTTGCAGACGTGCTAAGTCTTCTGACTCCATTTCCACATCATCTACCAGGATAAGTGGAGACTTTGCATATCCGAAGGTTGTTACACCACGTACAAAGAAGTCTGCATTGTCTGCACCCGGTTCACCACTACGCTGGTAGGAGATAAGACCTGCTACACGTCCGGCAAGTGCTGTGGTAAGGTTACTTGTAGGTGCTTTCAACTCTGCTGGTTTGATAGTTGATACGGAGGCAAGCACACTTTCTTTCTTCTGCTTGGCAAAAGCAACAACTGTAACTTCATCCAGCTCGTCTACTTTCTGTTTTAGTATGATTCTAAGGTTATTCTTATCACCTACTGTGATTGTCTGAGGTTCCATACCCAAATACGTAATTTCGAGTTTGGCTCCTTTGGGTACATCAATTGAGAATGTACCATCCATATCTGTAGTTACTCCTCTTGGTGTACCTACTACCTGGATAGCAGCTCCGGGAACAGTTTCTCCGGTTTCGTCAATAATGGTACCTTTCAATGTAATGTTTCGGGATTGTGTGACGCCCGGAACGGATGGAGAGGTGGCAAAAGCGGTTACTCCATAATTTGGAAAGGAACCTAACATGCCCAACAATAGTAGCATTGCGCTACACCTTTTGGTTAGAAAAGGAAAATTGTTTTTCATCTTCTTTAATTAGATTAATTAATAAAAAGTATAATTTCACAAATGTTATCGATGTGTGCGTTAACACTTGGTTCTGCAAAGGTATGGAATTGTGAAAAGATGTTTTTATGTATTGTTTCAAATGTTGCTTGATTTGTCTCTAAATCGTTTTTGGGACGCTATTGATAGTAAAATGAGATAAAATTTCAAATGGACTGAGTTTTGGTTGGTAAATCGGAGGGTTGGATAGGTGAATATAGAAAACAGATCAATAATGAATATATTTACGATTAGACGATTTACGATTGGGATTACTCTGTTTCTAACAACACTGAAACAGGCTTTTAAAAGAGTAACTTCAATCGTACATCGTACATCGTCTAATCGTAAATAGTTGATCTGTGTTTTATCATATTATAGTTATTGCTTTTTAAGAAATAAGTATCGCGTAGTCTTCTTTCTCATCCTGAAAATATAGTTGTTAGCCCCGTCTCATATCCTGTTATATAAATATTTTCTATGATAGTTGATACGCTATTATAAGTCTATGAGATTATAGTGATAATGGTGATGGCTGTTAACGGCTAACTTTGTGGGTGAATAAAAAATAATCGACCATGAGAAAGCATACACATATTGGAATAAAGTCTTTTTCTGCACTATTGGCTTCTGCTGTTTTGTTGGGGTTTACTTTCCGTCAGCCGGTTCAATCAGAAGGAGATCCTTTGTTTATAACAGGGTTAACTCCGTATAAAGCAGGTGTCATTACATCGCAAAAAGGGACGAAACAATTAGTCCTTTATTCGTCTGACTGGAAGGAGAGTTTGCAAAAGTGGGATTTGGATGCCGTACCCAGTGGGGTAACTGTAGCTGGGGATAAAATCTATGCTACAGTTACTGGAGATAAGAATGGAGTGTATGTTCTTTCTGTAACGGGAGATTCAAAGGAATATATACCAACCGGTTCGGGGGCTTGTTTTCCTTTGGCAGATGAGAAAACAAATAAATTATATGTTTGTAATCAGTTCTCAACAACCGTTTCTGAAATCGATTTAGGGAGTAATAAAGTGATGCGTGAAGTAAAAGTACTTCGTGAGCCTAAATCATCTATACTTGATCCGAATGGAAAGTATTTGTTCGTTACCAATTATCTTCCTCAACAACGTGCCGATATAGATACGGTGGCAGCATGTGTTTCGGTCATTGATTTGAACAGTTTTCATAAGGTACGCGATATCCAGTTGGCTAACGGGAGTAATGCTCTACGTGGTATGACGCTTTCTCCCGATAGTCGTTATTTATTGATAACGCATAATCTGGGACGCTTTCAGGTGCCTACTTCACAGTTACAACAAGGTTGGATGAATACCAGTGCTATCAGTATTGTTAATCTGGAAAGTCTGAGATTTGAGGGTGCCGTATTGCTGGATGAACCCGAACGTGGTGCAGCTGGTATATGGGATGTGAAATGTGCGGATAATAAGATCGTTATCAGCCACTCCGGTACACATGATATTAGTGTGATTGATTATCCCGGTTTTATTCAGAAGTTTAATGCTTATCCGCAAAAAGATGCATTGACGTATGATCTTCGTTTTTTGTATGGTCTTCGGGATCGGATAGCATTGGCAGGGAACGGTCCGCGCAGTTTGATACTAAAAGATGGAAAGGCGATTGTCCCTACTTATTTTTCGGATACATTGAATATTGTTGATTTGAATACGCATCAGATAGATGCTGTGCCTTTGGTACAGAATCGGGTAGAGAGTCGTATACAACGTGGTGAGAAGTACTTTAATGATGCAGAGCACTGTTTTCAGAACTGGCAGTCGTGCAACGGATGTCATCCGGGAGATGCCCGTACAGATGGCATGAATTGGGATTTGATGAATGATGGTATCGGTAATCCGAAAAACTGCAAAAGCTTACTATTCTCGCATGTCACACCTCCTAATATGATTTCGGGTATCCGTGCTTCTGCTAATGTAGCTGTGCGTGCCGGGTATAAATTGATTCAGTTTACTGATCTTCCGAAAGATTTTGCAGATTGTGTAGATGAATATTTGATGGATCTTAAACCTGTTCCCAGCCCATATCTGGTGAATGGAGAACTTTCGGAGAAAGCACAGCGCGGTCGTAAGGTATATGAAAAACTAAAGTGTGACGAATGTCATTCGGGACCCTATTATACCGATATGAAAATGCATCGTATTGGAGAAGATGTTGAATTTGAAAATGGATGGGATACACCGACTCTTCGGGAAGTATGGCGTACGGCTCCTTACTTATTTGACGGAAGGGCTGCTACGATGAAAGATGTTTTTACGGTTCATAAGCATGGTATTGATAAAAAAGTATCTGATAAGGAAATAGATGAACTCGTAGAATATGTGAATTCTCTATAAAAATGAAAAATATGATATTGGAAGCAAATATAGAAATTGTCCATAGGCTTTATCAAACGGGAAAAGGGTCTTTTAAGGAAATGCTTTTTCAGTTGATGGCTTTGTATGAGGCAGTCTATACACCGGTACGCATTGTAGTATTCGGTGCACCCCAAAATAATGAAGAATACTGCGAACGTTTCAGTCAGATTCGTAATGTTATTGCTGAACGATTTGGAAACACGGCTCCTACAGTGAGTTATGTTGCCCAACCTCCATGTCCGCAAGGCCTCGTGATGGAAGTACATGAAGTGGTGTTGACGGATGCTGACCGTATCTGTTATAAAACATTGGATGATGTGCCTTATATTACGGTTGAGCGTGAAGGATGCAAGCGTCTGTTTATGAGTGGGATTATTGGTAATGTTCTTCAAGCTACTATTCGCAGGCAGGCGGATGATGTGTTCAGAACAATTTCTCATATAATGATTGCTGAGCAGATGCCGGTCTCTTCTATTGTGCGTCAATGGAATTACATTGAGAAGATAACAGATTGTGATGTCACGGGACATCAGCATTATCAGGACTTCAATGATGCCCGTTCTTTATTTTATCAGTCTGCACAGTGGTTAGACGGTTATCCGGCAGCTACTGGTATAGGTACCCAGTGGGGAGGAGTAATGATTGATATTGATGCTTTGTTTTGCCAGGATAAAACGGTTTGTGTGAAAGCGGTGGATAATCCGTTACAGGTCTCTGCTCATGCTTATTCACAAAATGTGTTGTTAGGTGAGAAGGATGAGAAGCTCAATAAGAAAACTACGCCAAAGTTTGAACGTGCCAAGGCTATATGGAAGAAAGATCATGGGTTTGTTTATATCTCCGGTACTGCTGCCATCCGAGGTGAACAAAGTCTGGAAGGAGTGGGGATTGAAGAACAAACACTTGCAACACTGGAGAATATAAAATATCTTGTTTCTGCCGAAAATCTTGGGGAATCGGGCATTCCAGTGACGAAAGATGCATCCTATATCTGCTTTCGTGTTTACGTCAAAAGATGGGAGGATATGGCGAAGGCCCGTGAGGTTATCACCCGTCAGTATCCTGATCTTCCGGCTGTATATACTCTTACGGATGTTTGTCGCTCTGAACTTCTGATTGAGATTGAAGGAATGGGGGTTATTTGAGAATGGAGAAGGGAGAGGGGAGAAAGAGGCTGCGCTATCATGTTGCACAGTTAATTTTCAACTTTCAATTAATTAAATAATTATATTAAAACGATGAAAACAACAAAAGTATTAATTGCGGCATTTATTGCCTGCTGTGGGGTAGGGATGACCTCTTGCTCTACAGAATCTAAAAAGACAGAATCAGTTATGACACAAGAAAAGACAACGTATCAGAAGAAGTTTACAAATGCTGACTTCTACAAAGATGGAAAGTTTGATCAGGAAGCTGCTAAGAAAGCATTTCTGGATATGTTTGAGTTTTATGACGTACCTTTCACTGCATTGATGGAAAAGGACATCTGGTTTACCGATTTCGGACTGGGTGACTTTGAGAATACAGGTATGGGGGGGATCTTCTGGATTAACGATGCCGAACATGGCTATTTTGCTCATAGTATTTACTTGTTGCCTGGGCAGATGATTCCGGAACATGCTCATGTAAAAACTTCATTTCCTGCCAAACATGAATCATGGATGGTAAACCATGGGTGGGTATATAATTTCTCTGAGGTAGGAGACGAAACTCCTAATCCGCCTGCTATTCCTGCCGGTCACGGTCCGGTTAAGAGTAAAAACTTTGTAGTACAGCAGGTAGGTGACGTTCTTCGTTTGAAAGAACCTGAGACTTTCCATTTTATGATGGCTGGTCCCGAAGGAGCTATTGTTGAAGAGTGGGCCTGCTACCATGATAACGATGGTTTGCGTTTCACAAATAAAAAAGCAGCTTTATAACTAATACCTAAGATACCATGAGAAAAATAAATCATATTGGAATACCTACTCAGACACCGCAACCGGGTGAATCTTATGCAGAAGGTTTGAAAGTGTGGCTGACTAACTTTAATGAAAGCCCTAATAAAATAGAATTTCTTCGTTTTGAAGAAGGAAGCTGGATGCCGGAACTGATTCAGAAAACGGCTCATATAGCCTATGAAGTAGATAATCTGGAAGAAGAATTAAAAGGTGCCAAAGTACTTGTTGAACCGATGCCGGGAGGTGAAAATCTTACCATTGCTTTTATTGAGGAAGAAGGTATTGCACTCGAACTTATGTATTTTGAAAAGTAACTCTTAAATTAAAAAATATGGATAAGTTTATAAATAATCCTGATAATCTCACAGAAGAGTTATTGGAAGGCTATGTGATGGCTTACAGTGATCAGGTAGCTATTGGAGGTGAGAATATTATTGTGCGTGCCAATGCTAAACCGGAAGATAAGGTTGCTATTATCACGCTTGGAGGTTCGGGTCATGAACCTGCATTGAGTGGTTTTGTAGGTGAAGGTATGCTCGACTGCTCTGTGGTTGGAGATATTTTTGCAGCTCCGGGCGCACAACGCGTTTTTCAGGCTTTGCAAATGTTCAAACGCGAAGCGGGGATCTTGTTGGTAGTACTCAATCATTCCGGTGATATTATGAGTGCAAACATGGCTTGTCAGTTGGCTGAACGGGTGGGTATCAAAGTGAAGAGTATCATTACCCATGATGATATCAGTGCCGGGCTGGATGCTCCCGATGAAGATCGTCGCGGATTGGCAGGTTGTGTGCCTTTGATTAAAGTGGTTGGTGCCGCTGCCGAAGAAGGTAAATCTCTGGACGAGATACTTGAAATAGGTGAACGTATGAATGCGAAGATAGCCACGCTTGCTGTAGCAATGAAAGCATGTACGCATCCACAAAATGGTATGAGCATTTCCGATCTTCCGGACGGTATTATGGAGATTGGTATGGGACAACATGGCGAAGGTGGTGGTGGACGTAAACCATTGGTTTCTGCCGATGATACTGCCGAGGAAATGGTAGGTCTGCTAATGAAAAAATTACAGCCTAAACCTGGAGATAAGGCGTTGCTTATCATTAACGGCGTGGGGGCAACTACTCATATGGAGATGAGTATTGTTTACCGTAAGGCTCATTTTATATTAGAAAATAACGGTGTTGAAGTGGTGTCCGGACGTATTGGTGAATTACTGACAGTACAGGAACAGGCCGGTTTTCAAATGATTCTGGCATTGCTGGACAATGATCATGTAGATTATTTGAAGAACCATATGTCTAATGCACCTTACTGGACTACTTTAGGAAAATAAGAATGGATAAATTAACTGTAAATGACTTTAAGAAAATGATTCAGAACGCTCTGAAAAATATAACAGAGCGTTCTGATGAGTTCTCTAAACTGGATGCTGTATTGGGGGACGGTGATCACGGTACAGCTATCGTACAAGCTATGTCGGCCATTGTACAATCGGCTGATAAAGGTACGGAATTCAAGAAAATGCTTGGAGATATGGGTTTCGACGTAATGTTGCAGATCAGTGGCTCTACCAGTACACTACTTGGAGGATTTTTTCTCGGAATGAGCGATGCACTGGCAGATGGAGTAACTGAGCTGGATGCTGAAGGCGTGAAAAATATGTTTGCCGGCGGACTTATCGGTGTGAAAAAGCAGACTAAAGCCCAACGCGGAGATAAGACGATGATGGACGCTTTAGTACCTGCTGTGGAAGCTATACAGGCTACAAACTCATCTGATATAAAGGAATTGATGGCGATGGGAGCAGAAGCTGCGTTGAAAGGAGCAGCAGAAACTGTAAATATGAAAGCTAATTTTGGGCGTGCCCGTAATTATGGTGAACGTTCCATTGGATATGCCGATTCTGGAGCAAGCTCCTGGTCATGCATGTTTGATGCTTTTGCAAAAGCATTACTTTAAAGATATATAAAAACAGAATAAGAGAAAATGGCAGATTTAGATGATTTAAGAGATGGCTGCAACTTTGGGCTGGACCAAGCTGTGGCAAATCAGACTTTCCACGTAAAAGGCGCAGGAAATCTTCCTTGGGGAATGAAAGATCGGTTATCACGTATTTTTAATCCTGCGACAGGACGTACAGTGATGTTGGCTTGTGACCATGGTTTTATAATGGGGCCTACTTCCGGATTGGAACGTATCGACCTGAACATTGTACCACTTATTGAGTATGCAGATTGTCTGATGTGTACACGTGGTATTTTACAGTCTGTTATTCCACCCACCACCAACAAATCTATTTGCTTGCGTTCGGATGCAGGTACCTCTATTTTGACGGAGTTGAATGACAATGTATTGATTGATATTGAAGATGCGGTACGCATGAACGTTTCGGCTATGGCAGTGATGTTGGCTATTGGTGATAAAGCACATGAGGCTAAAACGGTGGCTAATCTTTATAAGGCAGTAGATAAAGGTACTCGCTATGGTATTCCTGTGATGGGGGTTACAGCTGTTGGTAAAGAAATGGCTCGTGATGCACGTTATTTTGGTTTAGCTTCGCGTATTGCAGCCGAAAATGGTGCTAACATTGTAAAAACTTACTATTGTGACGGTTTTGAGAAAGTGGCAGCTGCTTGTCCGGTTCCCGTAGTGATTGCCGGTGGTAAAAAACTTCCTGAAAGAGATGCACTTGAACTATGTTATATGGCTATCAATGATGGTGCTTCCGGAGTAGATATGGGACGTAATGTATTCCAGTCAGAAGCTCCTGCCGCAATGATTCAGGCAGTTTATGCAGTAGTACATCAGAACTATAGTGTAGATCAGGCTTTTGAACTGTTTAATGAATTAAAAGCTAAATAGTGATGATACGCCTGCGTTTATTAGCTCTGTTATTTCTTAGTTGTTCGTTGCATTTGTCTGCACAGGAAAAACTGGTACTTGCCGGTTCGGGAAATCCTGCGGTAATGATAGTAGATAAGCAATCGGGGGCTGTAGAATGGAAACATGCATTAGAAAAAGGAGAGGAGTGTAATACTGTAGCTGTTACCCGACAGGGCAATATTCTCTATTCTTACAAAAAAGGAGCAAAGCTGATAGGGACAGATCACCGTGTGATCTGGGATTATAAAGCCCCGGAAGGAACGGAACTTCAATCAGCAACTCTCTTGAAGGATGGCGGATTTCTTCTTGGCATCTGTGGCAATCCGGCACGGCTCATTGAACTGGATAAGAACGGAAAGGAGCGTAACCGTGTGGAGATTGACCTGCAAATAGAAAAACCACATGGTCAGTTCCGACAGGTTTTCCAGTTGCGCAACAAGAATTATCTGCTTCCTGTCATGGGAAAACAGAAAATGATGGAAATAAACCGGAAAGGTGCAGTAGTGGCAGAGTTTCCGACAGGAGGCCGGGCTTTTTCTTCACTCGAATTGAGAGACGGGAATATATTGCTTCCTTGTGGAGACGGGCACTTTTTTCAGGTTATTGACCGTAAAACAGGGAAGGAACTCAAACGGGTAACGTCTGAAGATGTACAAGGTGCTTCGCTGCTTTTTGTGGGACAGATATTGGATGCGGGCAAAGGAAATTTGCTGATCTGTAACTGGTATGGACACACAAAAGATGCTACAGTAGATGAACCTCAACTCATTGAAGTGGATGCAAACGGAAAAGTATTATGGAGCTTGAATGATAAAGAAAATATCGGTAAAGTTTCGGCAGCTTGTCTGGTGAGTAATCCCAAATTTAAGATAAATGTAGTAGAGTAATCCTCAAACTAATACATAACTGATATGAATAAGAAAATAGTAATAATGTCCGTTTGCATGGCATTGTCCCTTTCTGTTTTTGCACAGAAGAAAAGGGCAAAGGTAGCCGAACCTGCTACTTGGGCAGAAAGTATTGCCCGGGCAAAGAGTCAGGCTGATGCACAGATGCAAAAAACGCTTCGTCCGGTCGCTTCTAAAGTGATTAAGTCGAAAGCGGCAGCAGAGCCATTCTCTGCTGACATCAGCGGACTGGACGAAATGGTACTTTACACCTGGAGTACGGTGGACGGTACTTCCGATGATCAGCCAGTGTGGGCAAATGCCCGGCTGGTTGCTGCCGACGGTTCATCCGTGTGGTTAAATGATTTGAAGAATACCTTTAAAAAAGGTACCAGTGGCGGTTTGCGTTACAATGTAAATGCTAAGAATGCTGCTGTAACGATGAAAGGAAAAACCTATAATCGTACTATTATGACGGGGGGAAATGCACAGATTATTGTTCCGTTAGACAAAAAGTATATGCGTTTTGAAGCAGAAATAGGATTGGAGAATCGTTCTTCAAATGGTTCGGTTATTTTCCGTGTACAAGGTATTACGGGTAGCGAAGCTGCCGGTAAACTTGTGAATGACTATCCTGGGGAAGCTGCTCTGTTCCTGCCCTTTGCCGGTGGAGATATGAAAGCGTTGGTGACTACGTATGATGCAAGTATTGAGAAACACGTTGCAGAATCTGTTATCAGGCTCTTGAAGGAACCGAAACATTTTAATGCTTTGTTGCAACAGGTATCTCAAAAAACTGCATTGGACGAACAGGTTATTGGCTATCTGAATCTGGCTCAGGATGCAATGAATGTTTATCAATTGCAGGAGGCTCTGGCATGGATCAATATCCGCGCTATTGAGGAAGCTGTAAATGATATGAATCAGTATAAAGGTTTTGATCAGACAACTAACCAAACCCGGTTGGCAGAATTGAAAATGCTTACCGGAAGAGGTTTCAATGATATTTATACCAATCAACCCGCTGCATTGGAGACTGCCAATAAAGCGCTGAAACTAAAACGGGATATCTTGCTGGCTAATCCTGAACTGGATGTTGACAAACTGATTGTAGGTCGTTATAAGATAGGTACTACTGCTCGTCAGGCCACACCTCGTGCATTGGGAACACAAAATAACAACTGGTCTAATCAGACTTCTGCTTCCCGTGGGGGCTTTGATGCTGAGATTACTGAGTTGTCAAATCTTCGTGGCGATATTAAGTCGAGAACGATTTTTAAACCAACTAACGGTTCGTCTCTTCCTGACCTTAAATTGCATTGGGACGCTGACCGTATTTTGTTCTCTATGGTGGATACCGACAAACGCTGGCAAGTGTTTGAGGTAGGTGTAGATGGTAAAGGGCTGAAAAAGATGATTCCCGATCTGGAACCTGATCTTGAGTTTTTTGACGCTACTTATCTGCCTTCCGGCAAGATGATTGCAGTCTCCAATATAGGTTACAATGGTGTACCTTGTGTAAATGGTAACGATGAAGTCGGTAATATGTGTCTGTATGATCCGAAAGACAATTCTTTGCGTCGCCTCACTTTTGACCAGGATGCTAACTGGGCACCGACAGTGATGAATAATGGCCGTGTCATGTATACCCGTTGGGAATATACTGACTTAACGCATTATTTTTCACGTTTTGTGATGCATATGAATCCGGATGGTACTGAGCAGAAGTCACTTTATGGTAGTGGCTCTTACTTCCCTAACAGTACTTTCGATGCAAAGCCGCTTCCGGGTAATACCTCTAAGTTTGTAGGCGTTATCTCCGGTCACCATGGTGTAACCCGTTCCGGTCGCCTGATGATCTTTGATCCGGCTAAGAGCCGCAAATCGGAGAAAGGCATGTTACAGGAACTTCCTTTCAGAGATCGCAAGATTGAACCGATTGTAAAAGATCGTCTGGTAGACGGTGTATGGCCTCAGTTTATTAAGCCTTATCCGTTGAATGATAAATACTTCCTGGTTGCAGCTAAGTTGAATGAGAATGCATTATGGGGTATTTATCTGATAGACGTATTTGATAATTTGACTCTGATTGCCGAATATGAAGGTGAAGGATTAATTTGTCCGATACCTGTGAAGAAGACTCCGACTCCTCCTATAATTCCGGAAAAGATTAAGCCGGGTGATAAGGAAGCCACAGTATTTATTCAGGATATTTACGAAGGTGAAGGTTTAAAAGGGGTACCTCGTGGTACGGTAAAGGCATTCCGGGTACTTTCTTATGAGTATGCTTACAACAAAACCCCGTCCGATCATTGGGCACAGGGTGTACAGAGCGGTTGGGATATCAAACGTTTGTTGGGTACGGTTCCAGTAGAAGAAGATGGTTCTGCTATGTTTAAAATACCTGCCAATACGCCTATTTCACTTCAGCCGTTGGATAGTGAAGGACGTGCTATTCAGTGGATGCGTAGCTGGTTGACCGGTATGCCGGGTGAAACGGTTTCATGTATCGGTTGCCATGAGGATCAGAATCAGATTCCTATTCCTAAACGTGTGATAGCCTCACAGATTGCTCCTCATACCATAACGAAGCCTGAAGGTGGACAGCGTTCCTTTACTTTTGATCTGGAAGTACAGCCGGTACTTGACCGTGCCTGCGTAGCTTGCCACAATAGCGATAGTAAACTGGCCGACTTCACCGGAGGACGTATTGATAAGTTTACCGGATTTGGTGAAAGTTATCTGAATCTTCATCCGTTTGTGTACCGTCAGGGACCGGAAGCCGAAATAGAAGTACTGAATCCGTATGAATATCATGCTTCTGTAAGTCCGCTTATAAAGCTACTGAAGAAAGGACATCATGGTGTGGAACTGACAGATAAAGAATGGCAGACCTTGTACAACTGGATTGACTTCAATGCGCCTTATCATGGCAAGTTCAAAGCCAATGTATTTAAAGGGGTAGAGCAGATCAGCCGTCGTACGGAACTGACAGAGAAATATGCAGGTTCGGGTGTAGACTGGAAAGCCGAAATCCGTTCGTATGCCGACTATCTGAGCAAACAGGAAAAACCTGCTGCTGTGAAGCCTGAACGTAAGGAATATAAAGACAAAGAGGTGAAACTGAAAGGCTGGCCCTTTGATGCTGCTACTGCCAAGGCGATGTTGAGCAAAGAAACAGAAACGCAGAAGAGCATTGAACTTGCTCCTGGTATCCGGATGAACTTTGTACGAGTTCCGGCTGGTTCCTTCGTAATGGGTAGTAACCGCGGACATTCCGACTATTCTCCTGTAAGCAAACAGGTCGTGAAGAAAGCTTTCTGGATGGGTGAAATAGAGGTAAGCAATGAACAATTCCGTACCATCTTCCCTGAGCATAACAGCCGTTTTATTGGTCAACTTTGGAAAGACCACGTACACGAAGGTTATCCGGCTAATAATCCGGAACAACCGGCTATCCGTGTAAGCTGGCAAGAAGCTATGGACTTCTGTAAGAAGTTGAGTGAGAAGACCGGATTGAATGTAACCCTGCCTACAGAGGTACAGTGGGAGTGGGCTTGCCGGGCTGGTAGTGATGATGACTTCTGGTATGGTTCCCTGAATACGGACTTTGCCAAGTTTGAGAATCTGGCCGATGTACAATTGAATAAAGCGGCCGTGCGTGGTGTGAATCCACAACCGATGAATCCGAATGACAGTTGGTATAAGTATTACACATACCAGCCGAAAGAGAACGGAGTGGATGATGGTAATATGCTGATGGTAAAAGGGGGTAGTTATCAGGCCAATCCATGGGGATTGTATGATATGCAGGGTAATGTAGCCGAATGGACCCGTTCAGACTATATGCCTTATCCGTATAATGAGAAAGCACAAGACGGTACCGGTACAGAAAAGGTAGCCCGCGGTGGATCATGGACGGAACATCCCAAAACTTGTACATCTTATTACCGGAAAGCTTATCTGCCCTGGCAGAAGGTTTATAATGTTGGCTTCCGTGTGATTATAGAAGACTAAGAGTTCATCACAAAGTAATGCAGAGTTTCACAGAGTTTATTATTATTGAGAATCATAAGTAGTACTCTGTGAAACTTTGTGTTATTGTGTGGTGAAATAAAATGAAGACCGAATGGATAAAATAGAACTTATTGCGGGTCCCTGTAGTGCTGAGACTCGCGAACAAATGATGAAGACTGCAACCCAACTACGGGCCGTAGGTATCCGGACATTGCGTGCAGGATTGTGGAAACCTCGTTCACACTACGGAACATTTGAAGGAGTGGGCGAGAAGGGACTGGCATGGATGGAAGAGATACAGCAAACTTTAGGTATGCGGGTGATGACTGAAGTGGCACTGCCCTCACATGTAGAAGCTGCCTTAAATGCCGGGTTGGATATGCTTTGGATTGGAGCTCGTACTACAGTGAATCCTTTTATGATGCATGAACTTGCCGAGGCATTACGTGGAACAGATATTCCAATATGGGTAAAGAATCCTGTCTCTCCCGATCTGGAACTATGGATAGGAGCTATCGAACGCCTGCAACACGCAGGGGTAAAGCGCATTGGTGCCATACATAGAGGCTTTTGCCTGGTAGACAATGCGCCTTATCGCAATTCTCCGTTGTGGGATCAGATAAAAGAACTCCGTAATCGCGTTCCTGGTATACCTGTTTATTGTGATCCCAGTCATATTGCAGGAAAACGTGAGTTGTTGCTTCAGATTTGTCAGGAGGCACTATCTCTGAAAGTGGACGGATTGTTTATTGAATCCCACTGTTGCCCGCAGGAAGCTTTGTCTGATGCTGCACAACAATTGACCCCCGCGGCTTTGTCGGATATGTTACATACGCTGAATATAGATTGATCAGGATTGAAAAATGGTATGTTTTCTTGTCTCAAACCTAAGATTGGGATAATAGTGCAAGTCTATGGAATAATAATATAAACCCGAGTCAGGCTAATAGCCTATTTTTGCATTGGACAAAATAAATTATAAAATAACCATGAAAATCAAAACAGGACTGCTATCACTAATGATAGTATGCGGCGCATGTAGCCGAACTACCCAACCAGCGGATGTGTTAAAAGATAACTTCGATTTTGCTTCCGGGCAATTGAATTTCGCCTTTTCGGAAATAGACCAGGTGAAGTCTGCATTTACAGAAGAGCAAAAAGAGAAGATGTTAGTCAGCCCTCGTAATATTGAACCGGATGGTTCACTGCATCTCGTCGCTTCACGGGATTGGTGCAGCGGATTCTTTCCGGGAGAATTGTGGTATATGTATGAATATACCGGCAATGAGTATTGGCGACAGAAAGCTGAAGAGTTTACCGCACCTATTGAGCGTGAAAAGACCAATGGCCGTACCCATGATATGGGCTTTAAAGTATTTTGTAGTTTTGGTAACGGATACCGTTTGACGCATAATTCTGATTATAAAGGAATACTTATCGAATCGGCAGAAACGCTGATTACCCGGTATAAACCCAATGTGGGTTGTATCCGTTCATGGGATCACAATAAAGATAAATGGCAGTGTCCTGTTATTATAGATAATATGATGAATCTGGAGTTACTGTTCTGGGCTTACAAACAAACCAACCGGGAAGAATTTTATGACATCGCTGTAAACCATGCACGTACAACAATGAAGAATCATTTCCGCGACGATTATAGTTCGTATCATGTAATTGATTATGATACAATCAGCGGAGAGGTTCTGAAAAAGAACACACATCAGGGATATGCGCATGAATCAGCATGGTCACGTGGACAGGCGTGGGGATTATATGGTTATACTATGTGTTACCGTGAAACGAATCTTCCGGAATTTCTGGAACAGGCCAAACATATTGCCAACTATATCTTTACCAGTAAAACACTTCCTGAAGACTTGATTCCTTATTGGGATTTCAACGCTCCTAATATTCCTGACGAACCGAGAGATGTGTCGGCAGCAGCTGTTATAGCTTGTGCGCTGTATGAGCTTTCTATGTACGACAAGGACAATGCTGTGCAGTATAAAGAATGGGCCGATACAATTGTCAGTAATTTGAGTAAGAACTATCGTGCAGCGTTGAATGGTGATCGTGGTTTCCTTTTACTTCACAGTACGGGTTCTGCTCCTCATAAGTCCGAGATAGATGTTCCTATCGTCTATGCAGACTATTATTTCCTTGAGGCTTTACTCAGAAAATCAAAACTGGAAAAAGAAGGAAACGCTGTATTGTAAAAGCGGTGTAAATATGAAAAATACAATTGTTGGTTTATTAGTTAGTTTGATGCTGCTGAGCGGGAATCTTGGTGCAAAGGTTCCTGTGACGCAGTCACAAAAACTTCGTTTAACGGATAACTGGGAATTTCTTCGACAGGATGTTGGTAATATATGGGAACTTGTCAGACCCATGAAAGTCGGACAACCGGAAGGATCACCCATTTGGACAAAAGTAACTCTTCCACATTGCTTTAATGCAGAAGATGCAGTAGATCCGGATGTGAATTACTATCAGGGACCGGGCTGGTATAAAACACAACTCACGATAGACAATCCCTATAAAAACGGTCGTATCCTGCTCGAATTTGAAGGAGCAGGACAAAAGACAGATGTTTATATCTATATGACTAAAGTGGCTGGTCACACAGGTGGTTATGATAGTTGGAATGTGGATATAACAGATGCCGTAAACACATTCCTTTCCAGTAAAGAGGCTGAGCGTTTTGGAGGACGTGTCCCTTTGAGTATTCGTTGCGACAATACGCGTGATGCCGAAATGATACCTTCAGATCTTTCCGATTTTAATCTTTATGGAGGTATTTACCGTTATCTCAATCTGGTTTATCTTCCGGAGGTTTCTATAGCTTCGCTGAAGATAGAGCCGGTATTAGATCAGAAACTGAAGCAGGCAACCCTGAAAATAAATTCTTTCTTTTATAATCCTTCGGATGTGAGAAAAGCCACTGTTGAATGGCGCGTGAAAGACTCTCAAGGGAACGTGGTACTATCCGGCAGGCAGGATGAAGTCACTCCTCTCGGCGAATTCTGCCTTGCCGACGTCCCGTTAAAAAAGCCTCAGGTATGGGATGTGGATAACCCGCTGCTTTATACGTGTGAGGTTACTGTGCGTGCCAATGGACAGGCAGTTACTGCTTCCGAACGTTTTGGTTTCCGAACGTTTGAATTTATAGAAAAAGGTCCGTTCCATTTGAATGGGCGTCGGTTGTTATTACGTGGTACACACCGGCATGAAGATCATGCGGGGGTAGCTGCTGCCATGACCGAAGATCAGATGCGACAAGAGATGCAGATGATGAAAGAGATGGGTGTTAACTTCATTCGTCTGGGACATTATCAGCAGTCAGAAATAATCCTTAACCTTTGTGACAGCCTGGGTATCCTGGTATGGGAGGAGATTCCCTGGTGCCGTGGAGGGGTAGGTGGAGAAAAGTACCGTTCACAAGCCAAACACATGTTGACAGACATGATAGAACAACACCGCAATCATCCTGCCGTGATCATTTGGGGACTCGGAAACGAGAATGACTGGCCGAATGATTTTGAAACATTTAACCAAGGAGAGATCCGCTCGTTGATGAGTGAGCTTCACACCCTTTCGCATCAGCTGGATGATAGTCGTAAGACAGCTATTCGCCGTTGCGCCTTCTGTAGTGATATTGTTGATGTTTATTCGCCTTCTATCTGGGCAGGCTGGTATCGGGGTAATTATACCGATTATCAGGAAATGTCTCTTGCTGAGATGGAAAAGGTGAAACATTTCCTACACGTAGAGTGGGGAGGTGACAGCCATGCCGGACGTCATGCCGAGGTGGTGGCAGCCATTCGTAAAGCAGGTGAGAGCGATGCTGATGCAGCACTGAATGGTTCGGCACAAGTGCTTAAGAAAGGGGATTGGAGCGAAACATATATCGTAAAGCTGATTGATTGGCACTTGAAAGAACAGGAGAATATGCCTTGGCTGACAGGAGCGGCTTATTGGCCTTTCAAAGATTTCTCTACTCCGATACGTCCCGAAAATCCGGTACCGTATATGAATCAGAAAGGGGTTGTAGAGCGTGACTTTACGAAGAAAGAAAGTTACTATGTATTCCAGTCTTATTGGACAGAGAAGCCCATGATACATATATATGGGCACAGCTGGCCGGTGCGTTGGGGAAATGCGGGTGAGGAGAAAGAGATACTGGTTTATTCAAACTGCCCTTCAGTAGAACTTTTCGTCAATGGAGTGAGCCGGGGAATAAAGAAACGTAATAGTCAGGACTTTCCTGCTGCCGGACTACGTTGGAATGTACCTTTGAATGTCGGAAAGAATACGGTTAAGGCTGTTTCTACCGGTAAGGAAAGCATCACAGACGAAATATCTTTTGAGTATCAAACGGAGAAGTGGGGGGCAGAGGCTACTATACAACTTACTGCGACACCTTGTGGAGATAATATGTTTGAGGTATCAGCACAGTTATTGGATACCAATGGAGTTCGCTGCCTGGACTCCCGTATGTTCGTTCATTTTGAAATAGCAGGCGATGGTGAGTTGATACAAAATCAAGGTACTGCCATGGGATCGCGCAAAGTGCAGGCATGTAATGGACGTGCAGGTATCCGCGTTCGCCAACCCAAAGGAAAATCCGTTGTTGCGGTGAAAGCCGAAGGTATTCCTACAGTAACGTTGTTAATTGAAAATTGAAAGTTGAAAGTTGAAAGTTGCTGCGCTGTCATGCTGTATAGTAACTTTCAACTCTATAAGACTTTCAATTAAACGACAACGCGCTGCATAGTAATTTTTAATTTTCAATTTTCAATTCAATGAGTAAATTTCAGAACCTAATTTGTGGAGGGGCCTTTATTGTCTTCTTTGTTACAGGGGCATTGGCACAAACCAAACTCCCGCCTGCCTGGCAATCCAGTCTGGTAAAGATAACCGATGCGGGAGAACTTACCTATTATCCCGATAAAGAAGGAAATACAATTCCGGATTTCAGCCGTGTAGGTTATCATCACGGAGATAAGAGCATTCCGGCTTATCCGGCTACAATAATCGTTTCGCCGGTAGCGAATGGAGATAGCCGTAACGTCATCCAGAAGGCTATTGACAAAGTTTCGCAAATGAAGCCCGATAAGGATGGACACCGGGGTACAGTTTTGCTGAAACGGGGTGTCTATAAAATCTCTGAGAGCATTCTTATTACTACCGGTGGGGTTGTATTAGAAGGAGAGGGAGAAAATGTGAATGAAACGCGTCTTCTGGCTACAGGGAAGAAGCGGTATTCGTTGATCAAAGTATCCGGTACGGGAAGAGCGAAAGAAGTGCCGGGCACGCGGGTGAAGATTACAGACGCATTCGTTCCTGTCGGTACTCATTCGTTCCGGGTTTCTTCGGGTAAGGATTTTCGTCCGGGAGATCGCATTATGCTTTATCGTCCCGGTACTTCACAGTGGATACACGACCTTAAAATGGACCAGATTGTAGAACGTAAAGGTACCCGTCAATGGACTCCTGAAGAGTACAATCTTGCTTTTGAACGTGAGATAACCAAAGTAGAAGGCGACCGTATTTATATTGATAATCCTGTTGTGATGCAGATGGATGCCAAATATGGTGGCGGTGAGATTTATAAGTATACATTTGACGGACGCATCGGTGAGGTAGGAGTCAGCAATCTTTGTCTTGAGTCTGAGTTTGAAAACTATGAGGACAACCAGCATGGCTGGATCGGTGTGGAGTTTGATAAAGTGGAAAATTGTTGGGCACGCAATATAACTTGCCGTTACCTGGGCTATGCAGCTGTTAGTTGTGAGCCGATGGCTAAGAACGTAACGGTATCCAACAGCCGTTGTCTTGAAGCAAAATCACTTATTACGGGTGGTTTCCGCTATGGTTTCAATAACTGGGGGCAGCAGAATCTCTTTATGAATTGCCAGAGTTCCGAAGGACGTCACGACTATGTGACCGGGGCACGTGTTTGCGGTCCGAATGTGTTTTATAATTGTTCCGCTTCCCAGACATTTGCAGATATAGGTCCGCATCACCGTTGGGCAGTGGGTACTCTTTATGACAATATTATCACCGACGGAGAAATAAATGTTCAGGACCGGGGACAGATGGGAAGCGGACATGGTTGGGCCGGTGTCACACAAGTATTATGGAACTGCCGGGTGCGCCGTGCTGCTATACAAAACCCCTGGGTTTCCGGAAACAATTATAGTATCGGAACAAAGGGAGAGAAAGTACCCGGACATTTCAAAGATCGTCCCGAAGGTATATGGGAAGGACAGAATGAGATTAATATTTTCCCTCGCTCTTTGTATGTGGCCCAGCTTATGGCAAGACAAAAAGGGGCGGATTTGCGGATATTGACTAAGTAAAAACTCACCACAGAGTATACAAAGGTTACAGAGTTTTATTACTTTTGCAATCGAATATACAATCCTCGGTGCCTTTGCGTACTCTGTGATGAAATTGAACGAATTGTCATGTTAACCTCTTATTTTCAAACCCTATGAACAAACAAGCCTTTCTATCCTTTATCATTCTGTGTGGGATTACTGTGACTCTTGGTGCCTAGACTACTGCTTATCGTTTGGAGAACCCTTTCTTGGTCCGTACGCTTGAAGTGAACAATGGTGTTCTGGCCACTCAGTCTATCTACAATAAACTTTCCGGGAAAATGCTGACGCCTCTTTCGTGTGAAGAGTTTGCCTTGCGCATTTCAGAGGGTACTGATAAAGAAGGTACCGGCCGGACATTGACTGCTAAAGATTTTACAGTACTTTCTGTTTCCGACTACGTCCTTATGTCAAACAAAAAAGGTCATGGTTACAGGTTTGTACTTAATAATAAAAAAGAGGAACTTTCGGTGACGATCAGTTATGAATTAGCGGAGGATGAATCTTTTTGCCATAAGTATTTGCAGATACGTTCCGGCAAGGATGTTACATTGGAACGGGTTGATGTGGAGTCTATCTCTTTTGCTGATGCCCGGCAAAACTATACTACAAAAGAAATTACGGCTCAGGGGGCTGCCCGCTGGAAACCGGGTCTGGGACAACCTCTTTATACAACAAAAACGGCTACCTATTGGGGGATCGAATTTCCTGCGGCAACCAATTTTGTAACGGATCAGAAAATGTCCTGTGGCTATCTTCGTGGTTGCGGACTTTCTAAAG